>CABDXV010000117.1_pt1 | contig 10039 bp, 8 predicted proteins | sample 3131821 | NCBI WGS metagenome assembly CABDXV01 (sample SAMEA5534336, study PRJEB31848) | metagenome | biome: tundra; feature: field; material: soil | place: USA | collected 2013-05 | depth 0.15 m | reverse complement strand
TTAAATCTCGGCCCCGGACAGACCCCCGCCGCGAAACGGTGGATTCAGGATTAGTCAGGCTCCCCGATGGTCAGCGCGCGGTATTCGAGCTCGTCGCGCTCGACGAGCTCAGCGTGACCGACGTGGCCGCCGCGCTGGGGATACGGCCGGCCACGGCACGCGTGCGCCTGCACCGTGCCCGTACCACGCTGCGACGTCAGCTCCTAGGCGAAGACTCGACCACTCCCGCCCGACCGCTGGAGGTATCACCGTGACCATGCAGACCCCGCGCCGGTGCTTCGAGGATCGCCTGCTGGACCAGCTCAAACTGGTCGTCGCCGAGAACCCCGCTCCGACCGACGATCCGGCGGATCGGAGCCTCCGACCGCGGCGGGCACAGCTGGCGCTCTTGCTGGCAGGCCGTCCCGCGCGCCGGGAAGCCCACGGCGATGTGCCCGGCCGGCCGCCGCGCCGGGCCAGCGTCACCACGGCTCCAGCAACGGCCGCGGCTGACCGTCCGGCGGGCGGCTGGCGCCCGTCGCCGCGCCGCCTGGCGTTCGCGGCGATCCCGATAGCGCTAGCGGCCGCCGTGCTCGCGCTGGTCCTGTCACTGAGCGGTCCCCGCACGGGAGTCGCGCAAGCGGCGGTGATCGCCCGCGCGGCCGCCGCGCTCGACCAGCCCAACACGACCCTCTACCTCCAAGCGCAGAACTACGACGGCGGCACGCCTTGTGCGTCGGCAGACCCGTCCCAGTGCCAATCCACCGACCCCGCCACGATCGCCGCCGGGATCAGTGCCGACCCGGCCAACGACACGTTAACCAACACCTACCAGGAGTGGCTAAGCCCCGACGGCAGCCTGCAGCACCAGATCGATAGCAACGGTGACGAGTCCGTCACGAACACGAACACCAACACGAACGTGTTCTACGAGGCTGCCGACAACACGCTCACCACCTTCACCGACTTCACTCCGCCCTCGCTGACGTACCCCGAGGTCGGGGACCTCTCGATCGCCAACATCGAGAGCATGTATCAGCGGGCACAGGCGGGCGCCCAGAACATACAGCTCATCGGGCAGACGACGATCGGGGGCAACCCAGTGTACGAGCTGCGGATCGACATCCCCGTGCCGACGCCCGCGAACGTGACGGGCAACCTGTGCGGCTCCACGGTCTGCACCGCCCCGCCGGTTTCGGTCCTGCTGTACGTCGACAGCAAGACCTTCCTCCCCGTCCGGACCGTCACCGTGGTGTCAAACCCAAACGATCTTCCCGGGCTCGCATATCCGAGCAAGGTGGTAGCGGTCACCGAGTTCGCCGCACAAAGCCTCCCCGACACACCCGCGAGCGAGAGCCTGCTCCAGATGTCGTCACACCCCGGTGCCACCCAGACACAACGGAGAGCGCCGGCGCAGTAGCGGAAGTGGCTGCAGCCGCCACACGTCATCCCAGCCACCGGCTCTCACCCAAATTGGACCGATGAACCGGGTCCCATCAACCTCAGTCTCGTCACTCGCCGACACCGAGGCAGCCGATGTCACGTTGTCGGCTGTCGCGTGGACTTCGGATGCCACGCTGAGCGCTCGACGGTGGATGGAGCACAGGCATCGTCTCGGCCACCCCACTAAACCGCTCACGCTCAGCTTTCAGTCCTGCGCCGGCGCCGCTACAGTCGAGCTCGACCGCCACCAGCGAGCTTCGCGCCGCTCGGCGCGCGAACCTGAGTGTGTTCAAAGGACCTCCATGGCCACCTACGTAGGCGCGATCGACCAGGGAACGACCAGCACCCGTTTCGTCCTGTTCACGCGCGACGGGCGGATCGCGGCGTTCGAGCGCTGCGAGCATGAGCAGCTCACGCCGCGGGCGGGCTGGGTCGAGCACGATGCGCGCGAGATCTGGCGGAATACGCAGGAGGTGATCGACGGCGCGCTCGCCGCCGCCGGCTCGCCCGCCGGCGAGATCGCCGCGATCGGGATCACCAACCAGCGCGAGACGACCGTGATCTGGGATCGCCGCAGCGGCGAGCCGATCCACAACGCGATCGTCTGGCAGGACACGCGCACGGCCGATCTGGTGCGCGAGCTGGCCGGCGACGCTGGAGTCGATCGACTGCGCCAGCGCGTCGGGCTGCCGCTGTCGACCTACTTCTCCGGGCCGAAGATCAGCTGGCTGCTCGATCACGTGCACGGCGCGCGCGCGCGGGCGCAGGACGGGGAGCTCGCCTTCGGCACGATCGACAGCTGGATCCTCTGGAACCTGACCGGGGGCCCGAACGGCGGCGTACACGCAACCGACGTGACGAACGCGAGCCGCACGCTGCTGATGGACCTGCAGACGCTCGACTGGCACGAGCCGAGCCTCGAGCTGATGGGGATCCCGCGCGCGATGCTGCCCGAGATCCGCTCGTGCAGTGAGATCTACGGCGAGGCTTCGCTCACGGCGCTGAGCGGGCGGCCGCTGGCGGGCATGCTCGGCGATCAGCAGGCCGCGCTGTTCGGGCAGACGTGCTTCGCGCGCGGCGAGGCGAAGAACACGTACGGCACCGGCTCCTTTCTGCTCGTCAACACCGGCGAGCAGATCGTGCACTGCGAGGCGCTGCTGACCAGCGTCGGCTACCGGCTCGGCGACGCCAAGCCCGCCTACGTCCTGGAGGGCTCGATCGCCGTCACCGGGGCACTCGTCCAGTGGCTGCGCGACCGCCTGGGCATCATCAGCTCAGCCGGCGAGATCGAGGAGCTTGCGAGCACGGTCGCGGACAACGGCGGCGTGTACTTCGTGCCGGCCTTCTCGGGCCTCTTCGCGCCGCACTGGCGCGACGACGCGCGTGGCGTGATCGTCGGGCTGACCGCCTTTGCCAACCGCGGCCACATCGCGCGCGCGGCGCTGGAGGCCACGGCCTGGCAGACCCGCGAGGTCGCCGACGCCGCGAACGCGGTCGCCGGCCTCGCGCTGCGCGAGCTGCGCGTCGACGGCGGCATGTGCGCCAACGAGCTGTTGATGCAGTTCCAGGCCGACGTACTCGGCGTGCCGGTGATCCGCCCGGTGGTCACCGAGACCACAGCGCTCGGCGCAGCCTTCGCCGCGGGCCTGGCCGTCGGCTTCTGGTCAGACCTCGACGAGCTGCGCGAGCGCTGGTCCGAGGATCGCCGCTGGGAGCCGCGGATGGACCCGCGAGTGCGCGAGCGTGAGTACGCCCAATGGAAGAAGGCGGTCGCCCGCACGCTGGACTGGGCGCGCTAGCGGGGAATGAGCCCGGCTGCGCTCAGCCCGCCAGCACGGCGGCCGCGAAGCGCTCCGCCGCTCCGCTGGCCTGCTCGAAGTAGAGCCTCGGTTCGATCAGCTCGAGCTCGAGCAGCATGGGGTGACCGTCCTCGTGCACGAGATCCACGCGCGCGTAGAGCGGCGTGCCGAAGCGCCCGGCGACCTCGGCGACGATCTGGCGCGCCAGCTTGCGCTCGTTCTCGTGCGCCGTTCTCGCCACGACCAGGTCCTCGTCGAGCATCGCGGTAGCCACGGCGAGCGGGCCCTCGGTTGTCGGGGCGACCTCGTCGGGGGCGAGGACGGCGCGCTTGTGGAGCTCATGTGAGAGCTCTCCGTCGATGAAGACCAGGGCGGTCTCGCCCCGCTCGTCGACCGAGCGCAGGTAGGGCTGGACGAGCGCGACGCGACCGCTCGCGTGGATCCGCTCGACGAGCGCCCGTGCGTCCGGCGCGCTTTCGGCGCCGAAGCGTCCGGTGTTGCGTGCGCCCGCCGAGATGTTGGGCTTCACGACCAGCTCTCCCTCCCACCGCGGAAGCGGATCGCCCGGCGCGAGGAACACCGTCGGCACGGTCGGGCACGACAGCGCCGAGAGGTAGCGCTTGTCGGCGTTGAACGCCACGGTCTCGGCGTTGTTGCGCAGCCGCTTGCTACCCACCCGCCGACACCAGGCGACGAACTCCTCGACGCGGAGGGCGTAGTCCCACGGCGAGCGGAGGATCACCCGGTCGTAGGCATCCCAGTCGACCGACGGGTCATCCCAGGCGAGCTGATCGGCGGCGAGCTGCTCGGCTGCGGCGTGGTCGTCCGGCGAGCCGTCGGGCAGCGCCGAGCAGGTGGCAAAAGCGACACGCATGGCCGCGATCGTATCCGCGGCTAGCACCGGGCGGCCCGGCTCGCGGCCCCCTACGCTCCGGCCGGCTCGACCATCTCCGTGGCGCTCTGAGCGCTCCCTTCGCCGGCGCTCTGCGCGGCGAAGTCCCGCGAGCGAATCAGCGCGAGAGCAGCGACCCCGCCGGCGAAGGCGACGATCGCCGCGACGAGGAACAGGTCGTTGAGGCCGGCGATGAAGCTCGCGCGCGCGATACCGGCGACGGCCGCGCGCGACTGTGGCGGCAGGCGGCCGATCGCCTGTTGCGTCTGGCCGTTCGAGATTGCGCTGACGAGCGCGTTGGCGCCGCCCTGGTGTGCGGCGCGCAGCCCGGCGGTGACGTGCGAGCGGATCTCGCTCGTGAAGATCGAACCGAGCGCCGCAATGCCCGTGGCGATGCCGACCTGGCGGAAGGTGCTGTTGATGCCGGACCCCATGCCGGCCTGGTGCGGCGGCACGACGGCGATCGCGGTGGACGCGAGCGGCGGGTTGACCAGGCCGACGCCGGCGCCGCCGACGATCAATCCGGCCAGCAGGTGAGTCCAGTGCGAGCTGACCGTCAGGCCGCGCATCAGCAGCATGGCCAAGCCGGAGAGCAGCAGCCCGACGCCCATCAGCAGCCTCACCGGCACGACCGTCGTCAGTCGCCCGGCGAGGCCGGCCGTGATCAGGACCACGCCGGAGAGCGTCAGGAAGCGAAGGCCCGCGCCGAGCGGAGAGAGATCAAGGATGTCCTGCAGGTAGAGCGTCAGGTAGAGGAACATCGAGAAGATCGACGCCGACACCGCAAAGGCGACGAACGACGCGCCGTCGAACGCAGGGCTGCGGAACAGCGCCAGATCGAGCATCGGTGCGCGAGTGCGCCGCTCGATCAGCACGAACGCCACGATCAGCACGACGCTCGCGACAAGGCAGCCCTCGACGACGACGCTGCCCCAGCCCTTGAGGCTCGACTCGATCAGCGCGAACACGAGCGTACCCAGCGCGGCGGTGAAGGCGACGAACCCGGGGATGTCGAGCCGCGCGCCCTGCGGGTCCCTCGACTCCTCCAGCTTGGCCGTCGTCAGGGCGAGCGCGACGACCCCGATCGGGACGTTGACGAGAAAGATCCAGCGCCAGCTGAACCCCTGGGTCAAGCCGCCGCCGACGACCGGCCCGACCGACACGGCCGCGCCGGTGACCGCGCCCCAGACACCGAATGCCACGCCGCGATCGCGACCGCGGTAGGCCTGCCCCAGCAGGGCGAGCGAGGTTGCGAACATCATCGCGCCGCCGACCCCCTGCACGCCGCGCGAGAGGTTCAGCATCAGCGGCGACTGTGCAAGCCCGCAGACCAGCGAGGACACCGAGAAGACGACGAGCCCGATGGCGAAGATCCGTCGGCGCCCCAGCTTGTCGGCGAGCGACCCGGCGGTCAGCAGCAGCGCGGCGAGCGTCAGCGCGTACGCGTCGATCACCCATTGCAGATCGGTGAAGCTAGCCTTCAGCCCCGCCTGGATCCGTGGCAGCGCGACATTCACGACCGTGATGTCGAGCAGCAGCATGAAGGTGCCGATGCAGACCGTTATCAGGGTCCACCACTTACGGTTCACAACCGGCCTCGGATCGCTCGCGAGATGTTCCGCTGCACGCTGCTGACTACCTCACGCCCGCCAGTCGAAACGACGGAGCTGAAGTCGGCTGGGGGAGGGTCAGGCGCCGCACAAGTTCTGATCCTAGAGGGTGGCCGACGCGCGCCTGGTGAGGGACAATGCCGAGCGTGATCGTCAAGCGCAGCAGGTCCCCTCACGCCGAGACGATGAGCTCGCTGATCGAGGCGATCGAGCGCCGCGGGCTGACGGTGTTCGCGCGGATCGACCACGCCGGCGGCGCTCGCGCGGTCGGCCTGGAGCTCGCGGACGAGCAGGTCGTGGTGTTCGGAAGCCCGCGCAGCGGGACGGCGCTGATGGCAAGCGATCCGCGGATCGGAATCGAGCTTCCCCTGCGGATGCTGGTTTGGCGTGACGTCGACGACGTGCTGTTGGGCTACCGCGACCCGCTCGAGCTGGCGGCCGTCTATGACGTCGCGGCTCAGCGGTCGACGCTCGAGCAGATGGCGACGCTGCTCGATGAACTGGCAGCCGAGGCGACGGGCTAGCGTCTCGCCCGCTCCGGGCCGTCGCGGCGTTTTGCGACCAGCGTGGGCTCCCCAGGGGCTCAAGCCCGCGGCGGCGTATGTTGCAGCGATGTGCCGGTTGTATGGGATGTCTGCCGCACCGCATCGGGTGCGCGCCACCTTCTGGTTGGTGGCGGCGCCCGACAGCCTGGTGGTCCAGAGCAGGCGCGAGCCTGACGGCACGGGCCTCGGCTACTACGCGGCGGACGGCTCGCCGCGGGTCGACAAACAGCCGGTCGCCGCGTTCGAGGACCGCGCCTTCGCGCGCGAGGCGCGCGAGGTCCACTCGAAGACGTTCGTCGCGCACATCCGCTACGCCTCGACCGGCGGTCTCACGCCCGCGAACACTCATCCGTTCGAGCAGCGCGGTCGCCTCTTGGCGCACAACGGCGTGATCGAGGATCTGCCCAAGCTCGAGGCGCGGCTCGGGGACTACCGCGCGCTGGTCAGCGGAGACACGGACTCGGAGCGCTTCTTCGCGCTCGTCAGCTTGGAGACCGACCGCCACGGCGGCGACGTAACCGCCGGGCTGGTCGCCGCGGCCCGCTGGGTGGCCGACGAGCTGCCGCTGTTCGCGTTGAACGTCGTTCTTACGACGCGCGATGAGCTGTGGGCGCTGCGCTACCCCGAGACCCACGGGCTCTACGTGCTCGAGCGCGCGCCCGGCGGCACACTCGGCGCTCCCCACCTCGACCACGGCAGCCCCGCCGGCACGGTGCATGTGCGCTCCGGCGATCTAGGCGAGCGCCCTGCCGTCGTGATCGCCAGCGAGCCGATGGACGAGGAGCCAGCCTGGCGAGCGCTCGCCAGCGGCGAGCTGCTGCACGCCGACGCCAAGCTGGGCGTCTCATCGAAGATCGTGATCGAGCACCCGCCGCGCCGGCCACTGGCGCTCGCCGACCTCGCCCCCAACGCAGCCGCCTCGCAGAACGCACAGCCAACCGGGTGAGCGCTCCCAGGACCCGCGCCGGGCCGACCCCTACGTAGTTCTCCGAACCACCGCTGCGCAGCCGCCCCGATGACCGCACCCCCGACGCGAACGTAGCGTGCGAGCTGTGAACACCCTCGATTGGGCCCGAACCCAGTTCGGCATCACGACGCTGTTCCACTTCATCTTCGTGCCTATGTCGATCGGGCTCGCCGGCTGGGTGGCCCTCTGCCAGACGCTCTGGTACCGCAGCGGCAAAGAGGTCTATCTGCGGATGACGAAGTTCTGGGGCAAGTTCTTCCTGATCTCGATGGCGATCGGCGTCGTCACGGGGATCGTCCAGGAGTTCCAGTTCGGCATGAACTGGTCGCTGTATTCCCGCTACGTCGGCGACATCTTCGGCGCGCCGCTGGCGATGGAGGCGCTGATGGCGTTCTTCCTCGAGTCGACCTTCATCGGCCTGTGGCTGTTCGGCTGGGGCCGGCTCTCGCCGCGCGTCCACCTCGCCTGCGCCTGGTTGGTCGCGTTCGGGACGGCGCTCTCGGCGTACTTCATCCTGGCCGCCAACTCGTGGATGCAGCATCCGGTCGGCTACACGGTCAACCATGCGACGGGGCGCGCCGAGCTGAAGAACATCTTCAGCGTGCTGACGAACTCGACCGTGCTGCTGGCGTTCCCGCACACGATCTTTGGCGCCTATGCGACGGCGGGCATGCTGGTGATCGGCATCTGTGGCTGGAGCCTGCTGCGCGGGCGCCGCAACGAGGTCTACTCGCGATCGCTGCGCCTGGTGCTGCCGCTGACGCTGGTCGTCGCGGTCGCCTGCGGGCTGTTCGGCGACAGCCAGGGACGGCTGATGGAGAAGCAGCAGCCGATGAAGATGGCGGCCGCCGAGGCGCTCTACAACACGACCAAGGGCGCGAGCCTGTCGATCTTCGCGGTCGGGCCGTTCGAGACCCGCCCCAAGACCCTCAAGACGGACATCCGCATCCCGCACCTGCTGTCGCTGATCGGAACGCTCAGCTGGAACGGCACGGTCAAGGGGATCAATCAGGTCCAGGCGGCCGAGGTCAAGAAGTACGGCCCGGGCGACTACGAGCCGATCATCGGCGTGACCTACTGGAGCTTCCGGCTGATGGCGGGCGCGGGTGTGCTGCTCGTCCTCTTCCCGCTGCTCGGCATCTGGCTGATGCGCCGGCCGGGGCGCCTCGAACGTACGCGCTGGTTCAACCACGCCGCGGTCGTCGGCATCTTCGTGCCGATCGTCGCCAACTGGACGGGCTGGATCTTCACCGAGATGGGCCGCCAGCCGTGGGTCGTCTACGGCCTGCTGAAAACCAGCGACGCTCGTTCGCCGGACGTCTCGATGGCCTCGATCATCCTCTCGCTGACCGGCTACATCGTCGTCTACGGCATCCTGATCGCGGTCGGCGCGCGCCTGTTCGTGCGCGAGATGAAGCACGGACCGGAGGAGCCCGGACCGCCGGAGCCCCCGGCAGCGAGCTCCGGCAACCATCCCGGCCTCGTCCTGGCCTACTGAGATGCACGATCCCAACTTCCTCCAGACGCTGTGGTTCATCTTGATCGGCGTGCTGTGGGTCGGCTACTTCGTGCTCGAGGGCTTCGACTTCGGCGTCGGCATCCTGCTGCGCGTGATCGGCCGCGACCAGGCTGAGAAGCGCGCGATCATCCACACGATCGGCCCGGTCTGGGACGGCAACGAGGTGTGGCTGCTGACCGCCGGCGGCGCGACCTTCGCGGCCTTCTCCGGTTGGTACGCGAGCCTCTTCTCGGGCTTCTACCTGGCGCTGTTCCTGATCCTGATCGCGCTGATCATCCGCGGCGTCTCGTTCGAGTTCTGGGGCAAGGACGACTCGCCGCGCTGGCGTGCGACCTGGGAGTGGACGACCACGATCGGCAGCTTCATGGCCGCGCTGCTGTGGGGTGTCGGCTGGGCGGACATCGTGCACGGCGTCGCGATGAACTCGCAGCACAACGTCACGGCGACGATCTGGGATCTGCTGCACCCCTACGCGCTGCTCGGCGGCCTCGTGACGCTGACGCTGTTCACCGCGCACGGTGCGATCTTCCTGACGCTGCGCACGCGCGGCGAACTGCTCGACCGTGCGCGCGCGATCGCGCGGCGCGTCACGCCGGTCTCCACGGCGCTGCTCGTGGGCTTCCTGGTCTGGACCGCGTTCGATCAGCCGAGCGGCGGCGTCAAGGCCTGGCCGCAGGTGATCGCGGCGCTCGCCGTGATCTGCGCGATCACCGCCACGGCGATGGTCGCGCGGGGGCGCGAGGGTCGCGCATTCGCGCTCAGCGCCGCGACGATCGCGCTGCTGTTCGTCAGCCTGTTCACCGAGCTTTTCCCCAACGCGCTGCCCTCGACCACCAACCACGCCTACACCCTGACGCTGGTGGCGGCCTCCTCGACCCACTACACGCTGGTCGTGATGACCGTCGTCGCGGTGATCTTCGTGCCGATCGTCCTGCTCTACCAGAGCTGGACGTACTGGGTCTTCCGCCACCGGCTCGGGCGCGATGACTTCGTCGGCACGCCGACGCCGATCGCCGTGCTGCAGAGCAAGCTCGGCAACGGCGTGCCGCCCGAGGGAGGCGGCGAGCAGCCGCCTTCGATCACCCCGGTCTGAGTCGTGGCCGCGGCGCCGCACGCCAGGCGGCTGCGACGCCGCCAACGCGCTGAACGCACGGCTCGCCCGCAGCGCCCGCCCGGCGCGACGCGCGACGAGCGCTCGACGCCGACCGACAGCCCCACGCGCTTCGATCGCCGCCTGTTCGGTGAGAGTCGCGCCGGGCGGGCGCTGCGGGCGAGCCGTGCGTTC
>CABDXV010000110.1_pt1 | contig 10159 bp, 8 predicted proteins | sample 3131821 | NCBI WGS metagenome assembly CABDXV01 (sample SAMEA5534336, study PRJEB31848) | metagenome | biome: tundra; feature: field; material: soil | place: USA | collected 2013-05 | depth 0.15 m | reverse complement strand
GAGCGACAGCGTCGCGGACTTCGAGCGTTTCCTGGCCCACCATGCGGTGATGGTCGTGGCGCTCGCGCAGATGCGCGAGCGCGTTGTCGCGGAGACCGAGCGCCGGCTCGCCGGCGACGTCCTCGGACTCGTGCTGAGCGGTCGGATCGACGGCGAGGAGATCGTCACACGGCTCGCGCCGTTCGCGATCTCAGACGAGGCAGCGGTCCTCGTGCTGGGCGTCGAAGATCCTGACGCGCTGGCTGACGAGCTGGCACGGGTCCTCGCCGACCTGGGCGCCAGGGCGCTCGTGGCAACCGTGCCGACGGCGCGGCGCCGGCTGCTGTGCGCGGTGCTCGCCGGCGTTGAGAACCCGCTCGAGCTTGCCGCCGCGGCCCGCGAGCTGCTCGTGCTCGACGGGCGCACCATCGCCGCGGCGATCAGCAACACGGCGCCACTCACGGCGCTGCGACGCAGCTTCCACGAGGCTCGTTGCGCGCTGGAGGTTGGTGCGCTGGCGAACGGATCGCTGGCGAGCGAATCGACCCCCGCGGTCGCCTCGGCTGACGATCTCGGCGCCTACCGGCTCCTGCTCTCGCTGCAGGAGGATGACGGCCTGCGGCAGTACTGCGAGGACGTGCTCAGCCCGATCGAGCACTCGCGCTCGGGCAACGGCGATGAGCTGCTGCGCTCGCTCGAGGCCTTCCTGGAGCACAACGGGAGCTGGGAGGCGGCCGCCCGCGCGCTGTTCTGCCACCGCCACACGTTGCGCTACCGGATCTCGCGCATCGAGGAGCTGACCGGGCGCCGCCTCGACCGCGTCGAGAATCGGATCGAGTTCTGGCTTGCGCTGCGCGGACGTGAGCTGCTCGGCGGACCGAGCGCCGCCAGGTGACGCCGCACGGCTCGGTGCGTCGGCGATGGAAGTCACTTCAAGGGCGACATCGAAATCGAGGAGGACGGTTGTGAAGGTCGGGATTCCAAGTGAGACGAAGGCGGACGAGTTCCGCGTGTCGATGACGCCGGCCGGCGTTCGCGAGCTGGCCGAACGCGGCCACGCCGTGATCGTCGAGCGGGGCGCCGGGGCGGCGAGCGGCTTCAGCGACGAGCAGTACGCCGCGCAGGGCGCGACGATCCTGCCGGACGCCGAGGCCGTGTTCGCGAGCGCCGAGATGGTCGTCAAGGTCAAGGAGCCGCTTGACCCAGAGGTCGCGCGTCTGCGTCCCGGCCAGATCCTCTTCACCTACCTGCACCTCGCGCCCGCGCCGGCACTGACGCGTGAGCTGTGCGATTCGGGCGCGACGTGCATCGCCTACGAGACGGTGGAGGACCGCCATGGGCGCTTGCCGCTGCTCGCGCCGATGTCTGAGATCGCCGGGCGGCTCGCGACCCAGGCCGGCGCCTTCATGCTCTCGAAGCCGCTCGGCGGGCGCGGCGTGCTGCTCGGCGGCGTGCCCGGCGTCGCGGCGGCGAACGTGATGATCATCGGCGGCGGCAGCGTCGGCATGAACGCCGCTGCGGTGGCGATCGGGATGGGTGCCGACGTGTTCATCTTCGACGTCTCGATCGATCGCCTGCGCGAGCTGGAGGCGGTCTTCGGCGGCCGCTGCTCGACCGTCCACTCATCGACGCTGGCGATCGAGGAGCTGCTGCCGCGCACCGACCTGGTGATCGGCGCCGTGCTCGTGGTCGGCGATCGCGCCCCGTTCGTGATCCGTGCGAGCCAGCTCGGGCTGATGCGCCCCGGCACCGTGATGGTCGACGTGGCGATCGACCAGGGGGGCTGCTTCGAGAGCTCGCGCCCGACGACGCACCACCAGCCGACCTTCGAGCGCGACGGCATCGTTCACTACTGCGTGACCAACATGCCCGGGGCAGTGCCGGTCACCTCCACCAACGCGCTGGCCAACTCGACGATGCCCTACGTGCTGGCGCTCGCCGACAAGGGCGTGGCGGGCGCGACCCGAGCCGATCCGGGACTGCGCCTGGGAGTCAACGTCGCGGGCGGCGTGCCGACCCACCCGGCGGTCGCACGCAGCGTCGGTGAAGAATGTGTGGACGTGGAGACGGCGCTCGCCGCCGCGGTCAGCTGATCGTTCGGACGGACCAATAACGAGAGGAGTCCAGATGCGCACGCTTGAGAACTTCATCGACGGCGCCTTCCGGCCGGCGCTCGACGGCGCCACGGAGCCGGTGCTGAACCCGGCCACCGGCGAACAGATCGCGCAGGCGCCGCTGTCTGGCGCGGCGGACATCGACGCGGCCGTCGCGGCCGCGCGGCGCGCCTTCGAAGGCTGGTCGCAGACGACGCCTGCCACGCGCGCCGAGGCGCTGCTGGGCCTGGCCGGCGCGATCGAGCAGCACGGCGAGGAGCTGGCGCGCGAGGAGGCGATCAACGCGGGCAAGCCGCTCGCCGCCGTGCTGGCCGACGAGATCGGCGTGATGGCCGACAACCTGCGCTTCTTCGCCGGCGCTGCGCGCTGCATGGAGGGCCCCCTCGCCGGTGAGTACATGGCGGGGCACACCTCGATCATCCGCCGCGAGCCGGTCGGCGTGATCGGCCAGGTGACACCCTGGAACTACCCGCTGATGATGGCCGTGTGGAAGATCGGGCCGGCACTCGCGACCGGCAACACGATCGTCCTCAAGCCGGCCGAGACGACGCCGGTCACCACGCTGCGACTCGCCGAGCTGGCCGCGCAGTGGCTGCCGTCGGGTGTCCTCAACGTGGTCTGCGGCCACGGCGAGCCGGCCGGGCAGTCGCTCGTCGAGCACCCCGGTGTCGACATGGTCTCGCTGACCGGATCCGTCGAGACCGGCAAGCGGATCGCCGCCACGGCGGCGGCGACGCTGAAGCGCGTGCACCTCGAGCTGGGAGGCAAGGCGCCGGTGATCGTGTTCGACGACGTCGATCTGGAGAGCGCGCTCGAGACGATCGCCGGCACGGGCTATTACAACGCCGGTCAGGACTGCACCGCCGCGACGCGGGTGCTGGCGAGCGCAAAGGTCTATGACGACGTCGTCGCCGGCCTGTCCGCGCAGGCCTCCGGTCTGGTGCTCGGCGACACGCTCTCGCCCGACACGACGCTCGGGCCGCTGAACTCGGCGCGCCAGCGCGAGCGCGTGAAAGGCCTGCTCGAGCGGCGCCCGCAGAGCGCCGAGCTGGTGACCGGCGGACGCGAGCCTGACGGACCCGGCTTCTTCCTGGAGCCGGCGGTCGTCGCGGGCCTGCACCAGGAAGACGAGCTGATCCAGCGCGAGATCTTCGGTCCGGTGATCACCGTCCAGCGCTTCAGCGATGAGGCGGAGGCGATCGCCTGGGGCAATGGCACGCCCTACGGGCTGGCCTCCTCCGTCTGGACGCGCGATGTGGGACGCGCGCTGCGGGTCGCAAAGGCGCTGCGCTTCGGTTGCGTGTGGATCAACGACCACATCCCGCTGGTCAGCGAGATGCCGCACGGCGGCTTCAAGCAGTCCGGCTACGGTAAGGATCTCTCGATCTACTCGCTGGAGGACTACACCGTCGTCAAGCACGTGATGGCCAACATCGGGTTCTGAGCGGCCGCACCGCTCGCGGCGGCTCGCGTTCTCGACCGGGGTCGCTGCGGCGTCAGAGCGGCGGCAGCGCCGTCGGCTCGGGCGTGCGCAGCGCGTCAGCGAGCAGCGTCAGGTAGCGGTCCCAGTTCGAGTGGTGGCCCCCGTGTGCCGACGTCGTCGCGACCATCCGGATCAACAGGTGGAGCTCCCGCGGCTCGAGGTCTGCCCGCAGCTGTCCGCTGGCCTGGGCACGGGCGAACAGCCCGCACAGGGGGTCGAACACGCGCTCGCTCAACTCCCGCTTGAGCAGCGCCAGTTCGCCGGCCTGCGCGAGGACCTGGACGCAGGCCATGTTGCGCGCCTGGAGGTCGAGCAGCGCGCGTATGCCGGCGAGCAGGCCCTCCCAGGGGTCGCTGGCGGCGGCGGCCGCGGCGATCGTCGGCTCCAGCTCTCCCAGGCGGGCGTCGAGGATTGCGCGAACCAGCTCCTGTTTACTCGCGAAACGGCGGTAGAGGGTCGCCAGGCCGACTCCCGCGCGCCGGGCGATCTCCTCCATCGACACCTCGAGTCCCTGCTCGGCAAAGGCATCGCCCGCGGCGGCGACGATCCGCTCGTGGTTGCGTTGCGCATCGGCGCGGAGCGGCCGTTCGCCCGTCGTTGTGGCCATCCTGTGACGAAGGCTACCAAAACGGAGCGCAGGCTCTCACTTGTGCTAGGGTCCGGCGCGCGAAATCTTGAACAGTCCAGCCCGCGGAGGTAGGTCAGATGAGAGCGCTTGCGAGATGGTGCATCGCCCACCGGCGAATCGTGGTTGTGGCGTGGGTCGTCGCGCTGATCGCCGCCAACGGGGTCGGACAGGCCGTCGGCTCGGACTACAACAGCAACTTCAAGGGGCCCAGCACCGCCGGATCGCAGCGGGCGCTCAACCTGCTGGCGAAGTACTTCCCGGCGCGAAAGGGCGACTCCGCATCGATCGTGTTCGAGACCACGGCGCCGATCGCCGCTGGCGCCGTGCGTGCTCAGATCGAAGCGCTGCTGGCGAAGATCGCCGCCGAATCGCACGTCAGTGGCGTCGTGTCGCCCTACGCGACCGCGCACGCGATCTCCCCGGACGGGCACATCGCCTACGCCACCGTGCTCTTCGACGAGCGGGCCTTCGCGCTGCCGAAGTCCGCGATCAACCGCGTGATCCACACGGCCGAGGCGGCTCGTAGCACCGCGCTGCAGATCCAGCTCGGCGGCGGGCCGATCGAACAGGTCGAGCCGCCAAGTACCGGTCCGGCGACGGGCATTGGCATCCTCGCCGCGATGGTCATCCTGTTGATCACCTTCGGTACCGTGGTCGCGGCCGGGCTTCCGTTGATCGCCGCGTTGCTCGCGCTCGGCACGGCGATCGGCCTGATCGCGGTGCTCACGCACGTGATCGATGTCGTCAACTTCACCCCGGAGCTGGCCGCGATGATCGGGCTGGGCGTCGGCATTGACTACGCGCTGTTCATCGTGACGCGCTACCGGTCCGGCCTCGACGCGGGGCTCGAGCCCGATGAGGCGATCGTCACGGCAATGGACACCTCGGGCCGAGCGGTCATGTTCGCCGGGGTGACCGTGGTGATCGCGATGCTTGGACAGCTGTTGGTCGGCGTGAGCTTCCTGCGCGGCCCGGCGATTGGGTCATCGCTCACGGTGGCGTTGACGATGATCGCGGCACTCACACTGCTGCCGGCCGTGCTCTCGAAGCTCGGGCGCGGGATCGACCGCTGGGATCCCTTCCGGTTGCGTCAGCGCCGCCGCAGCGGTCCTGGATTCTGGGATCGCTGGGCCGCGATGATCCAGCGCCGACCGCTGATCGCCGCGCTGGCATCGCTGGCGATCCTGCTCGTGCTCGCCTCACCGATTCTCGCGCTGCGCCTCGGCTCAGCCGACGCCGGGACCGACGCGAAGAGCACGACGACGCGGCAGGCCTATGACCTGCTCGCGAAGGGCTTCGGACCCGGCTTCAACGGCCCGATGCAGATCGTCGCGAAGCTGCCGTCGGCCGGCGACACGAGCGCCGCGGCGACCCTGCGCTCTGGTTTCGTCGGCCTGCCGGACGTCGCCGCGGTGGCGCCGGCGGTCTACAGCCCCAACGGCCGGCTCGCGGTGATCAACGTGTTCCCCAAGACCTCGCCCCAGGCCGCCGCGACCACGACGCTGCTGAACCGGCTGCGCGACAACGTTATTCCGCCGCTTGAGCGCAGCACGAAAGCCGCTGTGTACGTCGGTGGCACGACGGCGTTGTTTGCCGACTTCAGCAGCTTGCTCGCGAGCAAGCTGCCGCTCTTCATCGGAGCCGTCGTACTGATCTCGGCACTTCTGCTGCTGATCGTCTTCCGCTCGGTGTTCGTCGCCGTGAAGGCGATCGCGATGAACCTGCTCAGCGTGGCCGCTGCGTTCGGCGTCGTGGTCGCGATCTTCCAGTGGGGATGGCTCGGGGGGGTGATCGGCATCTCCACGACCTCACCGATTGCGGCGTTCCTGCCGGTGATGGTGTTCGCCATCGTCTTCGGCCTGTCGATGGACTACGAGGTCTTCCTGATGTCACGGATGCACGAGGAGTGGGAACGCACCGGCGACGCCGCACACGCGATGCGCCACGGCCTCGCGGCGACCGGCCGCGTGATCACCGCCGCGGCGGCGATCATGATCTTCGTGTTCGGCTCCTTTATCCTCGGCAACAGCCTGACGATCAAGCTCTTCGGCGTCGGCCTCGCCTCGGCGGTGTTCCTGGACGCGTTCCTGATCCGCATGGTGCTGGTGCCGGCGCTGATGGCGATGATGGGCGCGCGCGCGTGGTGGCTGCCGCGTGGGCTCGAGCGTGCACTGCCACGGCTGCACGTCGATCCGACGCTGCACGACCCGACGCCGGAGTCCGCCTAGCCGCCGCGGGCGCCGCAGTCAGCTCAGCAGCGCGCGTACATCGTGAAGTCGTCGTTGTGCGCGATCACACGGAAGTGGCGGCGCTCGAACGAGGCGACCGGGTGGGTGATGTCCTGGAAGAAGTTGCCCGCGACGCCGCGCGTGGCCTCGATCACGAGGTGTCTATCGCACCGGCTCGGATGGCGCTCTCGAGCGCGACGCGATCCCTTACACCGAAGAGCTGCGGACCCGGATCGATGGACTGGTGGTGTGAGAGCAGCGCAACGCACGCGCGTTGGAGGCGCAGCGCGTTGCCGGCGCAGCACCGGACGCGCGGGCGGGCCGCGGGACCGCGCCTAGTGCGTCGAGTAGATCACCAGTGAGCCGCTGAGCAGGTGGTCGTTGTCGTCGCCGGTCGGCTCGATGATGTGTCCGTCGACGACGATCGGGCTGTTCCAGTGCCCGGCGGCGACGCTCAGCGTGACGAGCGCGTGTCCGTTGGCGGGCCGGTAGACGACGATCCCCCCGCCGAGCGGGTTGTAGACATAGAGCAGTCCGCCGGCGAGGATCGGACTCGTTCCGGGCGTTGCGTTCTGCCAGAGCGGATCCAGGCGGCGTCCCGACACGCGGTAGGCGCCGGTTCCGCCGCCGTCGGCGACGAACAGGGAGTCGTGCCAGACCGCGGGCGTGGTGAAGATCTGCTGGCTGCCCGGGGTTGGCAGCGTCTGCAGTTCGCCGCCGGTACGTGGCGGGGTACCCGCAGGCGCGCCGTCGAGCGCCGCGAGGTTGAGCACCCGCTGAAGGCCGTCCTTGCCCGCGATCCAGACGAGCTTCCCGGGCAGCAGCGCCGGTGAGCCGGAACCCAGATCGAGGTCGCCCGTGTTCAGCGTCGCCTGGTCGGTCGGGGTGTAGGCCTGGCGTAGCCTGAGATCCGGCAGCGTCAGCTCGATCACGCTGTCGCCGAAGTCCGTGGTGCCGTTGTAGGGGGCGTTACCCGTGGCGATCAGCACCCGTTTGGCGCCGGGCTCCACGACCGGCCCGCCGCGCGAGAGGATCGCCGAGTCGCTCGCGGGGCAGCTGGCCGGCTCGATGATCGTCGCTCGCTTGGCGCAGAGCGTGTTGAAGACGTGTTCGATGTGACCGCTTGCGAGCGAGATCGCGACGATGTGACCGACGTAGGGAGGGCCGTCGCCGTAGTAGCCCCCGGTGGTGGCAAGCAGATCGCCGTCGGCGATGTTCAGCGAGGCCGTCAGCTTCTCGGTGCGGGGGGCCGGGGTGATCCGTGCCGGCCAACCGGCCTGCTCGCGTCCGCTGGCCAGCGAGAGCTTGTGGACGAGGCCGTTGGGGGAGGTGGCGTAGACGTAGGAGCCGGCCGGATCGACGATCGGGCTGGCGGTCGTGATCTGGGCGCTTCCCTTCCAGGCGGCTATCCCGGGCGGTACGAAGCGCCAGAGGATTCGCCCGCTGTCGGCGTCGATCGCGAGCGTGATGCCGTAGTCCGTGGTCACGATCGCGGCGTTGTGGCGTGCTCCCTCCACGATCGCCTGGTGCACGTAGACGGCAGAGTTGTCCGCCGTCCCCGGCAGGGCCACGGTGAGCCGATGGAGGCGGCCGACGTTCGCAGCGGTGATGCCGGTTGAGTCGTCGGTCGAGTTCGTGCGTTGGGGGTTCAGGCCGAACTCGGTCCAGTTCGTCAGCCGCGAGGTCGCCGCGATCGAGGCGCCGCTGGCGGCCAGCGCGTATGCGGCGGCGACGAGTGCCGCGACGACGATTGCGAGCGCGACGAGCGCGGGTGCTCTGCGCGGCACGGTCAAAGCGTAGAAGGTCAGCGCGCGCCTGTGGGCGGGACGGTCAGGGAGATCGTACTGCCGCCGACCGAGCCGACGATCGGCACCTGAAGCTGGGCGCTCTTGCCGGCGGCCAGCGCCGGAACGATGCCACGTCCCGCTCCGACAACCTGGCTGCCCTTCAGCACCACGGCGTAGACCGGCAGCTGGCTCTGCGCGACCGTCGATCGATTCTCGATCGTGACGCTGAGGTGTGGTCCGGGAAAGCTGTTGCTCGCGCTCACGCCGTGCGTCGTGATCTGCGGGATGACCGCCGGAGGGCTCGCCGTCGCCGCGCCGAGCTCAGCGGTGACCGTCTTCGGCAGACCACCGGTTGGCAGCACCTCGTTGTCCACCCACCACGCCGTGGCGTGGGGAGCCAGCAGCGCGAGTTGTTGGATCGAGGCCTCGATCCCCTTGGTGTTGTTGAGATAGACCGGGGTGCCCTTCGCGTCCGCCACGTCAATCAGCACAGGGAAGTCGGTCTGCGCCTGCGCACTCGTGTTCGTGAGCTCTAGCGCGACTGCCGACTGTCCGGCGGCGGTGAGCAGCACTGCTCGGGCAACCCGCACCTCGCGGTTGAGGGCTCCCACCTTTGTCGTGGAGGCGATCGCGCTCTGGTGGCCTAGCTTGCGACCAAGCTGTGCGCTGCGCTGCTGCGTGGTCTCGCAGCCGCTGACGGTGGCGGCGAGCACTGCGGCGGCCGCGAGCGTCGCGGCCGCGCGCCTCATCCGAAGGCGCCGGCGATGTACTCGCGCGTGCGCTCTTCGCGTGGCGCTTCGAACAGCTGACCGACGTCGCCCAGTTCGACGAGGTCGCCGAGGTACATGAACGCGACACGGTCGGCGACCCGGCGCGCCTGCTGCAGATTGTGCGTGACGATCACGATCGCCAGCTCGCTTCGCAGCTGAAGGATGAGGTCCTCGATCACGGCGGTCGAGCGCGGATCGAGTGCGGAGCAGGGCTCGTCCATCAGCAGGATCTCGGGGTCGGTCGCGATCGCTCGCGCGATGCACAGCCGCTGCTGCTGTCCGCCCGAGAGGCGCAGCGCCGGACGGTCGAGATTCCCGCGCACCTCCTCGTAGAGGCCGGCGCGCTGGAGCGCCTGGTTGACCAGCGGCTCGAGCTCGCGCCGCCGCGGCCGCCGGCGAGACTGCTCGCGCAGCGCGAAGGCGACGTTGTCGAAGATCGACATCGGGAAGGGATTGGGCTGCTGGAAGACCATCGAGACGCGTGTCCGCAGCTTGGTGTCCTCGAGCTCGTGGATGTCCTCACCATCGAGCGTGATTTGACCGCTGTGACTGGCGTTCGGAGTCAGCTCGGTGAGCCGGTTGAGCGTACGCAGCAGCGTCGTCTTGCCGCAGCCGGACGGCCCGATCAGCGCGAGCACCTCGCCCTGGTGGATCGAGAGCGACGCCTCCCGGACCGCGGGCACGCCGTCGTAGAAGACGCTGATGTCGCTCAGCCGCATGCGCTCGGGACCGGTGAGCGGGCTGACCGCGCGCAGGGAGTTGGATGTCATCGGGGGCGCTGTGGCGGGGGCCGGGTGATCAAAGACAAGCTGGTTGATCGACATTGTGGCATTGTCGCGTACTCTGGCCGTCGGCGCAAGCGCGCATGGCGATCCGAGCTCGGTTTCGCGTGCCCTCATCGGCTCAGCCGGCCGGCGCCGACCGATGCACCCGCGCCGATCCGCGAGATGCGTCCGACGATCGCGTTCAGAGCGAGAACGATCAGCAGCAACACGAACGCCGCCGCATACGCCTTCTGCGGCGCGTTGCCCTCGCCCGCCGGCGAGTTGTTGAGGATGTAGCTGGTCAGCGTCGGGATCGTTCCGCGCAGGAAGCCGAGCAGCGGCACGTTGTTCGCGGGGCTCGTCTGCAGACCGGCGCCGAGTAGCAGGACGACGATCGCCGTGGTGC
>CABDXV010000109.1_pt1 | contig 10168 bp, 7 predicted proteins | sample 3131821 | NCBI WGS metagenome assembly CABDXV01 (sample SAMEA5534336, study PRJEB31848) | metagenome | biome: tundra; feature: field; material: soil | place: USA | collected 2013-05 | depth 0.15 m | reverse complement strand
CACCGCGACCACGCTGGAGCAGGCGGCCGCAAGGTTGGCGGCAGGCGACGCCGAGTGGGTCGGAGCATGCGCATCGATCAGCAGCGACAACGAGTTGTTCGACCGGCTGATCGACGCCTCCGTGCGCGACCTCGACGCGCTGATGATGCCGGTCGGCGACGCCGCGCTGCCCGCCGCCGGGATCCCCTGGTATGTGGCGCCGTTCGGACGCGACTCGCTGCTGAGCGCCTGTGAGGCGCTGATGGTCAACCCCGAGGTGGCGCGTGGCACGCTGCTGGTGCTCGCTGGCCTGCAGGCCGACGCGGACGAGGCGTGGCGCGACGCCGAGCCGGGCAAGATCCTGCACGAGTTGCGCACCGGGGAGCTCGCCCGCACAGGACAGATCCCGCACACCCCCTACTACGGCACCGTGGATGCCACGCCGCTGTTCCTGATGGTCGCCGGCGGCTACTACCGTTGGACGCTGGACCTCGACACGATGAGGCGACTGCGCCCGGCGCTCGACGCCGCGCTGGCGTGGATCGACGAATGGGGGGACCGCGACGGCGACGGATTCGTCGAATACGAGTGCCGCTCGCCGGCAGGTCTGCGCAACCAGGGCTGGAAAGACTCCGAGGATGCGATCGTGCACGCCGACGGGTCGCGCGCGGAGGGGCCGATCGCGCTGGTCGAGGTCCAGGGCTACGTGTACGAGGCCAAGCTGCGCATCGCCGACGTCTACGACGCGCTCGGCGAGCGCCAGCGCGCTGAGCGCCTGCGGAGCGAGGCCGCCGCGCTGCGCGCGGCGTTCAACGATGCGTTCTGGATCGCGGAGGAGGGGTTCTTCGCGCTGGCACTGGACGGCCGCAAGCGGCAGGTCCGAAGCGTGACCTCCAACCCCGCGCACTGCCTGTACTGCGGGATCGTCGACGAGCCGAAGGCCCTACTCGTCGCGGAGCGGCTGATGGCGCCCGACATGTTCTCCGGCTGGGGGATCCGCACGCTCTCGAGCGACTCGCCCGCGTACAACCCGATGAGCTACCACAACGGTTCGGTCTGGCCGCACGACAACGCGATTGCCGCGGCAGGTCTCAAGCGCTACGGCTTCGATGCGGCGACCAACCGGGTCGCGTCCGGGCTGTTCGACGTCGCCTCCGGGGCGCGCGAGTTCCGTCTGCCGGAGCTGTTCTGCGGCTTCCACCGCAACGAATCGAAGGCGATCGTCGCCTACCCGGTCGCCTGCATCCCGCAGGCCTGGGCGGCAGCGGCGCCGTTCATGCTTGTCCAAGCGCTGCTGGGGATCTCCGCGCACGCGCCGGAGAACCGCCTCACGGTCGATCGTCCGCGGCTTCCCGAGTGGCTTGGCAGCGTCGAGATTCGCGACATCCGCGTCGGTCGAGCGAAGGTCAGCCTGGGCTTCCACTACAGCGCATCGGGCGCGACGGGGTTCTCGCTGCTCGATCAGCAGGGCGACGTGCGGGTGACGATGTCGGCTTGACGGACAGGGCGCGCCGACCGGGCTCGGCTGACGCGGGCACGCGGTCGGCGATCGCCAGGGCCGTGAAGCCCGAGTGGTCGTGCACCACGTCAAATGGCCGGCCCCGGTCCGCGGCCCAGTCGATCTCGCCCCACGCCCAGGCGATGCGATCGGACGCGTGCAACGACGAGCCGATCTGGTCTGCATCCGCGGCGTCAAACGGCGTGCGTAAGCACGCTGTCGAACACGACCCCGGCGCGGCGAACAGCGTCACGTCATGGCCGCGCGTCACGAGCGATTCGCACAACAGATCGACGACCGTCTCGATTCCACCGCACCCGGGCGGCGCGCCCTGGATCCAGGGCGGCGCGACGACCGCCACCCGCAGCGGTGGCTCGAGCTCGCCTGCCGCGGCAGGCGAGCCGCTGTGGCGGAGCCTCAGAGTGGGCGGAGCACTCTGCATCGCAGCAGTCTCAGCGCCCCGCCGCCATCGCGCATCCGCTCTTACCCGGATCGCGATGCGGATAGCTACTCAGTCGCGAGGACACGCCCGACCCGGCTCGCGCCGACTACGGTAGGGGCGTATCGTCGCGGATGCGTGAGCCGTCGCCGGCAGCACGCACGTTTGCCCAAGTCGCAACAGGAGGAGCTTCATGGAGTATCGCCAGCTCGGAGCCAGCGGCCTGCGCGTTTCGGCGCTGTCGCTCGGAACGATGACATTCGGCGGCCGCGGCAAGTTCGCCAACGTCGGTCACACCGACGTGAAGGCCGCGACACGCCAGGTCGACATGGTCCTCGACGCGGGGATCAACCTGATCGACACGGCGGACGTTTACTCCGACGGACTGGCCGAGGAGATCCTCGGGCAGGCGATTAAGGGCCGGCGCGACCGCGCGCTGATCGCAACCAAGACGCGCTTTCCGATGGGCGAGGGTCCAAACGACGCCGGCCTCTCGCGCCACCATCTGATCGAGTCCTGCGAGGCGAGCCTGCGGCGGCTCGACATCGACCACATCGACCTCTTCCAGGTGCACTCCTGGGACGGCCAGACGCCGCTCGAGGAGACCGCGCGGGCGCTCGACGAGCTCGTGCGCTCTGGCAAGGTCCGCTACGTCGGGGCGTCCAACCACTCGGGGTGGCATCTGCTCAAGGCGTTGGGACTGCAGCGAACGCTCGGGCTGCATCCGTACGTCTCCGAGCAGATCTACTACTCGCTCCAGGAGCGCTCGGTCGAGTACGAGCTGATTCCGGCCGCACTCGACCAGGGTCTCGGGGTGCTGGTCTGGAGCCCGCTCGCCGGCGGTCTGCTGAGCGGAAAGTACCGTCGCGGCGAGTCCGGTCCGGAGGGTGCGCGCCAGCTCACGGATTGGGGCGAACCGCCGGTCTACGATCCCGAGAAGCTCTACGACACGGTCGACGCGCTGGTCGAGATCGCGCAGGCACACGGCGTTTCGGCCTCGCAGGTGGCATTGGCCTGGCTGCTCGGGCGACCGGCGGTGAGCTCGGTGATCATCGGCGCGCGCACCGACGAGCAGTTGAGCGACAACCTCGCCGCGGCGCAGCTTTCGCTGAGTGCTGACGAGCGCCGGCGGCTGGACGTGGTCAGCGCACCGCCGATGATCTACCCCTACTGGCATCAGCGCAACACGACGAGTGACCGACTGGGCGTCGCCGACCACTCGCTGCTCGGACCGCGGCCGGGATCGTGACGGTCGTTTGAAGCGCCCGCGGGCCGGGACTCGACGTCCACGGCACCGCGCCGGCGGCGGCGTTCTCGCCATCTTCACCAGCTGATCACGGAATGGATACCCGGCGTAGCCGGCCGGCGCAGAGACTCGCGGTGCCCGAACACCACCTGCGCGAACGGAGATGAGCCCGCGATGAACGCCAAACACAGCGGCCGGTTTGCACGCCTTGTACCTCACCGAAAGTCGGCGCCGAGCTCGCCCAGGTCGCCCTGGCGACGCAGAGCTCTGGCGGCCTTCGTCGTCGCGACGGCCGTAACGGCGGTCGCCGTGCCGATCGCCACCTCGTCAGGTGCGACCAACCGGCACTGGTTCCTGGGGAGCCAGGACGGACTCGGAATCCAGCCCGGGAAGATCAAGCACGTCTGGCTGATCATCCTCGAGAACAAGTCCTACGACGCGAGCTTCACCGGCCTCAACAACAACACGTATCTGTGGCAGACGCTGCCCTCGCAGGGAGTGCTGTTGAAGAACTACTACGGGACCGGCCACTTCAGCCTCGACAACTACGTCTCGATGGTGAGCGGCCAGGCCACTCAACCCGACACGCAGGCGGACTGTCCGTATTTCGACTCCTTCGCGGGCAATGTGGATACCACGGGCTCGCTGCTGACCAACCCGAACTTCGGCCAGGTCGACTCGGCCGCCGGGCCCAACGCGGCGGCGGGCACCAACGGCTGCGTGTACCCCGCCAGCGTGCCGACGCTGTTCAATCAGCTCGACGCGGCGCACGTGAGCTGGAAGGGCTACTCCCAGGACCTCGGCAACCCCGACGCGAGCGGGCCGACTCACGACGCCGGCGTGCACTACTGCGGCGCTCCGTACGCGAGCCCCGGGGCGAGCGGCAGCACCGCGCAGCCCAACCCGGGCAGCGCCAACGCGACCGACCAGTACGTGCCCAAGCACTTCCCGTTTCCCTGGTTCGAATCGATCCTGACTTCCGGTGACTGCACCTCGGCGCACATCGCGAGCCTCTTCGACCCGACCAACGGCCTCTACCATGACCTGCAGAGCGAGTCGACGACCCCGGCGTTCAGCTGGATCTCACCGAACAACTGCAGCGACGCGCACGATGCCGTATGTCACGGCAACAACCTGTCCGGCGGCTTCTCGGATCCCAACACGCCGAACCCGACGCCGCTGAACCACACGGGTGGGCTCTACGCCGCCGATCTCTTCCTGGAGCACATCGTTCCCGAGATCGAGGCGTCAGCCGCATTCAAGGACGGGGGACTCATCGACATCACCTTCGACGAGGCCTTCCCGCCGTTCACCTACACCGGCAACAGCTTCGCCAACTCGACGATCGTCTCGCCCAACGCGGCGACCTCGGTTGCCTCCGACACGGCTGGCGAGACGCTCTACGGCCACAGCGTCAACTTCGAACCGACCGGCCCGAACACGCCGCTGGCCAAGGACTCGAGCGGGAACGAGCTCTACCCCGGACCCGGCGACAACGCATACATCGATCGGCCGAGCAACTGTGTCGCTCAGACAATCCCGTCGCAGCCCGTGGGCACCTGCATCCTGGGCGGCGGCAGCGCGGTACCGGGCGCTCGCACGGACGCCGGCGCCAGTGCCGGCGCCAGCAGCGCCACGATCATCGACCCGTCGGCGATCGCAACCGACGTCGGTCGCTCGGTCAGCGGCGCCGGCATCCCGACGGGCGCGTTCGTCGGCCAGGTGACCGACTCGTCGACCGTGCCGGCAAGCGCGACCGACCCGGCGGATGTCGGGTACTTCACGCTGGTGGACTCGACGGGGCATGCGCTCGACACCACGGCGGCGGTCAGCGGCGTCGTCCTCGGCGCTCGCACGCTGGCGACCGACCCGCTGTATGACGCCACCGACGCCACGAACGGCGGCGGCGACACCGGCAGCGTGCTGATCAGCCCCTACATCAGGCCGGGGACTGTGAGCAACGTGTACTACAACCACTACAGCTGGCTGCGCACGATGGAGGACCTGTTCGACGTGGCCCACGCCTCACCAGGCCTCGACGGCGCCGGCCACATCGGCTACGCCGCGCAGCCCGGCCTCGCGCCGTTCGGACCTGACGTGTTCAACAACCCGTGGGGCCAGTTCTAAACCGGCCGCGCTGTTGACTGTGCAGTCATCGTCTCGTGGGGGGAGCCGGGCCTCTTGGCCCGGCTCCCGGCGTGCTGGCACCATCGCCGCAGCGGCCGTCGTCGCCGCAGCGATCGTCGCGGCGGTGGTCGTGCTGTCGACGGGCGCGCGCGGGTCGTCCGCCGCAAGCGCTTCGGCGGGGAAGTACGGGCAGATCCCAAGCTGGCTGCCGAAGGCCAAGGTGGCGGTCGGCCGGAGAGCTCAGGCGAGCGCCGCACATCCTTGGCTGGCCATCGAAGGTGACAGTGTCGTGGTCCACCTGCCCGCCGGACGGGTCCTGACGACAGTCGTAGGTCCCGCGGTTCCGGAGGAGGGCCGCTTCCCGGTCCCGGCGACCAGCCCGTGTGCCTTCACCGTCACATTCACAGCCGCTGCCGGTGCGGTCCCGCTCAGCCCGACCGCTTTCACGATCCTCGACGAACTCGGCCGCCTGCACCATCCCCGCGTGACGGCAGCCGGCGGCGGCCCAGCGCCGGCGCTGGTGGCACGCGGGCGGACTGTCATCCTCACGGTCAGCGGCGTGCTGCCGACCGGAAACGGTCAGCTGCGCTGGACACCCGTGGGAAGCCGACCGGTCGTCTCGTGGGACTTCGATGTCGAGATCGACTGACGCTCGGTCGCATTGACGCGGTGCGTGAGCTGAGCGATCTGGTACACGCCGCCGCTGGCGCGGCCGATGTGTGCACCCATCGCGAGCTCGCCGGCGGCGGGGGGACACGCTGAGCCCGACGGGCCGGCGCGCTGATCTATGGCCAGAGTTACGCGTGCAGCTACGCGGCCGGTCTCGGCACGGCCCTGGTGGCCTCGGCGCTCGGGCTCGGCTCCAGGCGCGATGCCAGGAGCAACATCAGCAGCCCGTAGATGATCACGGGAGCAGCAGGTTCTCGCGTGAAGCTTAGAGGACCGAGACGTCTCCCTTCAGGCGGGCGTGGATCGCGCCGAGCAGTTCAAGCGCCGCTGTCACCGGCCGGATGAGCGTCGCGTCGCGCCGCCCTTTGGCGACGCGTTCGAGTCCCGCGTGGCCCTGCTCGCACAGCCAGTCGAACGACTGGCTGTGCGAGTCTGATGCCGTCCTCTGCGGCCGCCTGCGCGAAGGCCACATGAAGATCGCCGGGCGCCACCGGACGAATTTTAGCCGCCGTTCTGCGTGGCACGGCCGGCGTTCGTCGTCGGGCTCGCCATGCTCGCGCTGTTGTGCGAGCGCGACAGCCACGGCACGTTCATACTGCCGAGGTGAAGCCATGAGTGTTGTCAGCGAGCAGCTGTGTATCGGCCTGCGCTGGCTGGGCGAGCAGCGGCGCATCGTGTGTGCGCTGCTGATCGACGCCGAGGGATCCTCGCCGTTTCAGCCAGGAGCCTTCATGCTGGTCGACGCGGACGGCGCGATCGAGGGCTCGATCACCGGCGGCTGCGTGGAGAGCGACGTCGTGGTCAACGCGCTCGAGATGCTCACCGGCGACGGCGCGCCGCGCACGCTGCGATACGGCGTCTCGGACGAGGCGGCGCACGAGGTCGGCCTGATGTGCGGCGGCACGGTCCACATCTTCGTCCACGAGTTGGCCGGGGACGCGCTTGCGGTCTGCGCCGAGGCCTTCGCCGCGGCCTCCCAGGAGCTGCCGGCGGGGATCGCGACGCTCGTCGACGGTCCTCAGGCGGGCACCAAGCTCGGTGTCGTCGAAGGACGCGTGATCGGCGGCCTGCACGGGCCCGAGCTGCTCGACCAGAGCGTGGCGCGCGACCTGACCGCGTTGAGCGAACACGGTACCAGCGCGCTGCGTCACTATGGGCACTCAGGCGAGGCACTCGGGAGCGGGCTCAGCGTCCACCTACAGGTCTTCCGGACCCCGCCGACGCTGGTTCTAGTCGGCGCGATCGACTATTCGATGGCGGTCGCGGCGCTCGCCGGTCAGGCCGGATATCAGGTCGTGATCGCTGATGCACGCGAGTCGTTTGCGCGCTCGGAGCGCTTCTCGCGGGTCGCCACCGTGCACATCGGCTGGCCGGCGCCGGCGATCGACGCACGCGAGCTGGGGCCGCGTGACGCGGTGGTCGTGTTCAGCCACGACCCGAAGTTCGACGAGCCGGCGATCCTGGCGGCGCTGCGCAGCGACGCCGGCTACATCGGCGCGCTCGGCAGCCGCCGGACCGCGAAGGACCGAAGCGCTCGCCTGCTCGCGGCGGGCGCGGACGCGGCGTCGCTCGCACGCGTGCACTCGCCGTGCGGGCTCGACATCGGTGCAGCCACTCCCGAGGAGGTCGCGATCTCGATCATGGCTGAGGTCATCGCGGCGAGATCGGGGCGCGCCGGCGAGCCGCTGGTCAGCACCGAGAGCTCGATCCGCCCGCGCTGATCCTGCGGCGCACGACCAGTAGAGAGGGCGGATTCGGTCGAGTACGCTGCAGAGCACGATGCCCGGGTGCCCCAGCGGCTCGACCGACCGAGCCGACACTCGGCGGAGGCGCCTCAGATGGACAAGCTAACGCCCCTGATGGCCAACGACGACCGGGGGCGATGGTCGCGCGGGCGCCGACTCGAACCCTCGACCTTCTGCATGGCAAGCAGTCATTTTCGGACAGATCTCCCGCGGCTACTGAAAAACACGAGCGTTTACAGGGCGTCTGAGGGGGGTTGAATCGGGTACGGTTGGTAGACGCGCTGGTAGACGAGCTAACATTTCTGCACAAATGCAGAATCAGAGCGTTATCGACGGCGTCCTCATCGTGCGCGAGCAGCAGTCCGGACCCGTCTATTTCGCGAAGTGGCGCGACAGCACGAGGACGCAGGTGATGCGCAAGATCGGCCCGGCGTGGGCAGAGCGCCACGGGTCGGCCTGGCGCAAGCGCCGGGGCGTGTGCCCGGAGGGCGGCTTCGTCCCCAACGCCGCAGCGAGCCGGATGCGGGCGCTGATCGACGAGCACGAGACCGAGCTCGCCAACGCCTCGGCCGACCGCAGCGCCGGCATCCCCGACCGCCGCGCCGCGACGTTCAGCGACGTCGCCTCGGCGTGGCACGAACACGGCCGGCTCGTCGCCGGCTGGAAGCCGGCCACAGTGCGCGACCGCCGCTCGACGCTGCGAGCCCACCTGCTCCCGGCATTCGGCACGCGGCCGATTCGCGACCTCAGCCGCGATGAGGTGAGGCACTGGTGGCGCGGCCTGCACGACCCGCGGCGCCGCGGCGGGCGGCTCTCCGACCGCAACGCAAACAAGCTGCTTGCGGAGTTTCGGGCGATCTTGAACTGGGCGGCCGAGGACTACCGTCTGATCCGAAACGTCGCCGACGGCATCCGCAAACACCGCGAGCTGACCTCCGAGCGGCCGGACTTCTACAGCGTCGAGGAGGTCGAGGCGCTGGCGCGCGCCGCAGCCAGCCGGCGCGACGCGCTCCTCTACAGAGTCGCGGCGTTCGCGGGGCTGCGCCGCGGCGAGCTCGTCTCGTTGCGTTGGCGCCACATCGACTTCGCCCGCTCGCTGATGCACGTCGTCGAGAACGTCAGCGCCGGCCAGGACGCGCGCGTGAAGGACGGCGAAGGCCGCACGGTCCCACTCGCCCCCCAGCTCGCCGAGGCGCTCGCGGCCTGGCGCCCGGACGGAGCACGCGAAGACGGGCTCGTGTTTCCCGGCACGCTGCCCGAGCGCAAGCTCGACGGCGACGCGCTCAGCGCGCGCTACTGCAAGACACGCGACGCCGCCGGCCTGCGGCGCCTGCGCTTCCATGACCTGCGACACACCTTCGGCTCGCTCGCGGTTGACGGCGGCGCAAGCCTCGTGCAGGTCCAGGCGTGGATGGGCCACGCGGACGTCAAGACCACGATGCGCTACCTGCACACCAAGAGCCGCACCGAGGATGCCGCGTTGCTTGGCGCTGCGTTTGCGACCGGCGCGCTCGCTCAGCTCGACCGAGCTGTACCGGCGGGCAGCTGAGGACGGGCGCGGCGCTATTCGATGTGGCCGTCCGCTCGCATCCCATCGAGCAGTTCACCGGTGGTGAAGACGGTCAGGCCCGCATCGGAGAGGTCCTTGTCCTGGGACCACACCGGCAACTCGAGTGTGAGCGCCAGCGCAACGGTCGGCCAGTCGTCGGGGTCGCGGAGGGCAATGCGTCGCTCGGCCTCTGCGCGACCCTCCTGGTAGGCGGCCTGCGGCTTCCATTCGATCGGCATCACGTGCAGCGCCGCGAACAGCAACGCGGGGTCGAGGTGGCGCTTGGCGGCGAGGCGGGGGAGGTGTTCGGCGATCTCGAGCGCGACGGCCTCGGCGGCGATACACCGTGGCCCGTGCTGGCTGGCTATCACCACTCGCGCCCGGCCGCCGATCAACGCCGAGAGGACGACGTTGGCGTCAGCGACGACGGCGGCTGGCAGCGAAATCGTCGAGAACCTCTCGCTCGCTCGCGCCCTGCGCGTCGAGCGCCGTGCCGATCTGTTCCGATAGGCGCAGGAACACCTCGCGGCGAACCTCGATGGGAAGTTCCGGCGTGTCCCACGGTAGGTAGAAGCCGGCCGGGGCGCCGTCGCGCGTCACGAGGATCACGTCCTCGGAGCGAAACATCTCGCTCGCGCGGTCCCGAAAGTCACGAACACTCACAACCTTCATGTGGTCACCACCGTGGTCACACGGGAAGGATAGCGCAGAACGCGCGCAGGCGGTACGCGCTCGCCTCGCGCTCGCTTGCGGAAGGGATGCAGTGGCGTCGAGGCGTCACCGGGTTCGAAGGTGCCAGCCAGCCGCTGATGAACACCCCCGTGGGGACGAGGATTCGGCCGCGCCGCTGCTGCCGCGAGCTAACGCTGGCGAAACCAAGTGTGATTGGCAGGAGCGACGGGAGCATCATCGCCGC
>CABDXV010000106.1_pt1 | contig 10203 bp, 8 predicted proteins | sample 3131821 | NCBI WGS metagenome assembly CABDXV01 (sample SAMEA5534336, study PRJEB31848) | metagenome | biome: tundra; feature: field; material: soil | place: USA | collected 2013-05 | depth 0.15 m | reverse complement strand
TCCCCGCCCGAGTAGATGTCGGCGGTGTCGATGAAGTTGATCCCGGCGTCGAGCGCGCGGTGGATGATCCGGATGCTGTCGTCGTGGTCCTTGTTGCCCCAGTCGCCGAACATCATCGCGCCGAGGCACAGCTTGCTGACCGAGACGCCGGTGCGCCCGAGTGGTCGATGCTCCATCATTGCTCCTTCTGTGGTGAATGGTTCGCGCGCCGCAGCTGCGACGCCGGCGCGTTGGGGCTGGTCAGCCCGCTTGTGCTGTGGGACGGACGAGGATCTCGTTGAGCGTCATGCGCCGCGGCCGGGTGACGGCGAACACGATGACTTCCGCGATGTCCTCGGGCCGGATGGCGAGGTTCTTGACGAACTGCTGCGTGGCCTGCTTGGTCTCGGCGTGGGTAATGTGGTCGGTGAGCTCGGTCGCCACCGCGCCGGGCTCGATCACGGTCACGCGAATGTCGGGCTGCAGCTCCTGGCGCAACGCCTCTGACCAGCCGTTCATTCCCCACTTGGTGGCGGCGTAGACAGCGTTCCCGGCCCGTGCGGTGCGCCCGGCAACCGAGGAGATGTTGATGAGGTCGCCACCGCCGTCACGGAGCTGATCGAGGAACACCTCGGTCGTGGTCATCGCACCCAGCAGGTTGACCTCCACCATCTGGCGATGCTCGGCCTGCTGGTCGGAGGTGAACGGCGCGAGGAGCATCACTCCGGCGTTGTTGACGAGGATGTCCGCGCCCCCGAGCTCGCTTTTCACTCGTTCGGATGCCGCGACGATCGAGTCACGGGCGGTGACGTCAGCCCCGATCGCGATCGCGCCGTCCCCCAGCTCGGCAGCGAGCGCGTGGATGCGGTCGGTGCGGCGGGCAAGCAGCGCTACGCGGTAGCCGTGGACGGCCAGCGCGCGTGCGGTTGCCTCGCCGATGCCAGATGACGCGCCGCTGATGACGGCGACGGGGCCTGCGTTCTGGTCGGTTGTCATAGCGTTTCTCCCGGGTCGGTTGCAGCGGGTTTGGCCGGCACGAGTCGCAGCGTGGTCGCGCGCGCGTCAGGGCTCGTGATCGCGCTGATGATGCTTGGGGCATAGCGGTGGTACTTGACACGGTACGCGTCGTCGATCTGGTCGTCCAGGCGATGGTCTGCGTCGAACAGCGCCACTTCCTTCTCGACGCCCCCAGCGTGGACCCGGGCCTCGTGGCGATCCCGTGCGCCGCGGAACCACGAAGCCGTGGGCCCGGTCACAGACCGAACGTAGACATCGCCGCCGTAGCGAACCACCCAAATCGTCACCGGGTCACGCAGCGTCCCGTCATCGCGGCGCGCCGCGATCTGGAGCTCCTCCGCAGTCGCGAGCCTGGTCATCTCGTCACTGGTCCACGTCATGACTCCGAGTCAAGCACGCCTCACAACCAACGTGAGAGTCCCTGTTGATCCAGGTACTGACAGGGCCTCCCAGCCTGCCCCGACCGCGAGTAGCCTGATCAGGGTATGGACACGCGAAGCCAGATCCGCGAGTTCCTGACGTCGCGGCGAGCGAGGATCACACCGGACCAGGTCAGCCTGCCCGTCTACGGGAACAACCGCCGCGTTCCCGGACTGCGCCGCGAAGAGGTCGCGATGCTAGCCGGGGTCAGCGTCGACTACTACACCCGCCTCGAACGCGGCAACGCAGGCGGGGTCTCCGACAGCGTGCTCGACGCCCTCGCCCGGGCACTGCAGCTCGACGAGGCAGAGCGCTCACACCTGTTCGACCTCGCCCGTGCCGCACAGCCAGCGAATGCCAGCCGCCCGCTCCGGCCGACCAAGCAGCGGATCCGCCCCGCCGTGCAGCGGATCCTCGACGCGATGACCCAGGCGCCCGCATTCGTTCGCAACGGGCGCCTCGACATCCTCGCCGCCAACCAACTCGGCTACGCCCTCTACTCCACCTACCTCACCCCAGGCCGCCCGGCCAACACGGCCCGGTTCGTCTTCCTCGACGCCTGCTCAGAAGACTTCTACGACGACTGGGGCCACATCGCCAACGAGGTCGTCGCGATCCTACGCTCTGAAGCCGGCCGCCACCCCTACGACCGAGACCTCTCGAACCTCATCGGCGAGCTCTCCACCCAGAGCGAGAGCTTCCGCACCAAATGGGCTGCACACAACGTCCGCTTCCACGACACCGGCACGAAGCGCCTGCACCACCCCGACGTCGGCGACCTCGAGCTCACCTACGAATCGATGGAGCTCTCAGCCGACGCCGGCCTGAGCATGTTCGCCTACACGGCCGAACCCGGCACCAAATCCGAACAAGCACTGAACCTACTGGGAACGTGGGCCGCCACGACGGCCCAGCCCGAACCGGCTACGAGCGCCGATCCAGCGTGAAGAAGCGCTCCGCTGTCGCGCCGTAGGCGGCGTCGAGGACGCGCGCGGTCAACCTCGACAACCACCTCCCACCGTGCCGCACGCCCTTCTCATGCAGCCGATCACGAGGCTTGAGGCGGCAAAAATGGATCTCATCTGCCGAGCGCTGGTCCGCGTGACGGGATGCGGGACCTGACGCGCGCCGGCGCGCGTGCCGGCGACGCGCCCATCAATCGAATGGGCCACTGGCGGCCGCCAGTGGCCCGAACTCCCGTGAAACGCGCGCAAAACCCGGTTTCGGGCGGTCGCGCCGCATGGGGCCGATTTGCAGGCAGAACTGGCGATTTCGCGTGGGGCGACATATCGCCTCACACGCGAGAGGTCGCTGGTTCGAAACCAGCCGTGCCCATTACGAACAGCCCGTAAACCGACGCCTCGGGTTGTCGGCTGAAGCGTCCGGTAACTCGTCCCAGGCGCTCTTTTCGCCAGCTGCCCATTAGCGCGCCGCGCCAGCCCGGGCTATGCGGCTTGGGGCGCGGCCTGCAGCGACTCGCACGCGCCCCCGCTCGCGAGAACCACGTCCTCGAGACGGCGGGCGAGGCGGTCGATCAGCGCGGCGTGCGCGTGGATCGTCGCGATCGAGGTGTCCTGCGACTAGGCGGCGAGGCAGGGGAGGCTGTTCGCGCTCGTGTCAAAACCCGAGGATCCCGACAACGCTTGTGCCGTGCTGTCGGCCTGCGTCCTCGCGGCCGATCTTGCCTTCACCGCTGACGCTCATGCGGACATGCTCGGCGAGGGCCCGCGCCATCGGCGAGAGACCCTCTTCGGTGCCGTAGAGGAGCACGAAGCGACGCGGGAAGCACAGGCCGGCGACCCGGCGAACGAGCAGTCTCTCATCCGCGTGTCCCAGCGTCAGCCTCGACAGCAGCACGGGCGCGCCCTGGTGAAGCGCCGCATCCTTGGCCGCCGCCGTGTTGCCGATCTCCGCGCGCGGCGAGGACAGCGATAGTCCCAGCGGCCTGAGCACGGCATCGACGGTGCGCCGGCTGTCGGCGCCGGGATCGCGCATGATCAGCGGCGTGCTGACGAACTCGTCGAGGTCGATTTCCTCAACCGCCGCCCACGGGTGGTCCCGCGGCACGGCGACCACAACCTCGTCGTCGCAGATCGGGACCTGAGTCAACGAGTCCTCCTCCTGAAGCGACGGGTCGGCCGCGGCCAGACCCAGATCGACGCGTCCGTCGCGCACCAGATCCCGCACGATCGCCGAACTGACGATCGTGAGCCCCACCGAGAGGTGGCGCTCATGGCGATCCTCGAAGCTCACCAGCAGCTGCGGCAGCACGGACTCGGCCATCGTCGGACTCGCCGCCACGCGCGCCGGCACGTCGTCGGAGGCCACTCCCGCGATGAGTTCCTCGACGGCCTCATTCTCTGCGAGCACCCGGCGTGCCGCGACGTAGAGCCGCCCGCCGGTCGGCGTCGGCGACACCCCGAGGTGGGAGCGCTCGAGGAGGCGAGCGCCGGCCAGCGTCTCGAGTACTCGCAGACGCTTGGACAGCGCCGGCTGGCTGACGTGCAGCACCCGCGCCGCACGCCCCAGGCTGCCGAGGTCGACTGCGGCGCAGAAGGCGCGCAGCTCCGCCAACTCCGGTCCACGCACGGGCTTGGTCATCGATTGCTCCCCGATCGTTCAGAGGCCGCGTCCACGCGGTCGCCCACCCTTTCGCAGCGCCCGCCGCACGAATTGGCGCGGGCGTCCTGGTGCTGTGTCGTAGGCCGCACTGTCGTAGGCCGCACGCATCACGTGCCTGCACCCGGGCGCGATCCATCCGGCCCGGCAGCGATCGGGCACACCGCAGTGGCGCGGACGGCACCGCCGCATCCGGCAGTCCGTGGTCGAGCTCCACACGCCGCCGACCGCCTGTCGCATCCCTCCGGCATAGCGGGAGGTTCGGCTCGACGCAGGGCCGCTGGGAGTTCGCGGTATCTCAATGCTCATCCGGGCAGTCCCGTTCCTTCGCTGGCTGCTAACCGAAGCCAAGCACCATCATCGCCGGTTTGGTAGGCGCGAATCCGGCCTGATGATCATAGCCGTTGGCTATCACACAGAGGTCTCGATCAGCGACGATGGCAGGCGCCGGCGATCCCCGAGCCGCCGGCCGCGCGGCCCCTGCGGACACCGCGGACGCGCAACCATCGGTTGTGGTGGGTTGCGGCGCCGGTCCAAACGCGCCGACGAGCTACGTCGTGGCTGCGGGCCGTCAGGGTCCGCGATTGCAGTCGGCTTGTGACGGTGGATGGGCCGTGTCTGCGCGTGGGCTCACGCTCGATGCCCTAACCGCTGGTTATCGTAATCAGATCAAATGTGGGTCTACTCGGGTCGTGGCATCACGTTTAGTGTTGGGACTCCAAACGGAAGGAGTCGGTACATGGCGGGTCATAACCAATACGGAAGGTCTGGGTTGGTCGCGTCGGCGGTTGCGGCGGCGGCGTTCGGTGCCGCGATGCTCGCGCCGGTCTGCGCCACGGCTTCGCCGGTCGCGCACGCGGCTGCCAAGGTAGCGTTCAGCGGCAAGTACTCCGGTCACGCCTCAGTGACCGTCAGCGGCACGTCGGTCACGATCTCATCTGTCACCGGGACGGGCACCGCCACCGACGGCATGACCAAGCTCGCCGGCGCCAACGGCAGCGGCACGACAAGCGGCACCTGCGCGTTCTTCAGCGGCCCCGGGACGCTCTCGGGCACCGGCGGCAGGCTCTCGCTCGCCGTCAAGTCCAGCTCGTCCGGCTGCGGCAGCGGCAACCAGATCTCCGTCAAAGGCAGCGCGACGGTGAAGGGCGTCAGCGGCAAGCTCAAGAAGGCCAAGGGAACCGTGACGTTCACCGGCACCTACAACAAGACCACCGGCAACTTCACCATCACGATCAGCGGACCACTCACCACGTAGACACAACAAGCGAACGGAAAGCAATCTCTTCTCGGCGACCTTCATCGGCTCGCTGACCGTCAACAAGCTGGGGTAGACCCAAGGAAAGATGGGGCTAAGAACAATGAAGAAGCTCATGACGAAAACTGTTGCGCTGACGCTCTCGCTGATCGCGACAGTGGGCGTGCTGGCAGTCGCCACTGCGGCGTCGGCGACCGGAAGCATCGTGAGGACCGGGGCGACCGGGGCGACCGGTGTAACCCAGCCGCCGGTCCAAGACTGGACAGCGAAGAGCGGCGTCTTCTTCTACGTGGACACCGTTACGGGGGGCGGAAGCCCGAAGCCCTCCGCACCCTGCGCGATCACGAACCTGTTCCAGGCAGGGCAGGTTGTGGTCTTCCGCATGTGGGGCGTCAACGCGAAGGCCGGCGGCGCCACGCTTACTGACAACACCGTCAAGAAGGCCTTCGTGACGATCCCGCAAGCTGGGGGAACGTCCGCGGTGATCCAGCTGACGTACGCGGCGCATGGAACGACCGCCTACTGGACGGGCGCATGGAACACGACCGCATCAACACCCGTTGGGGTCGTGAACTTTAGGGTGACGGTCACCACCATGCCCGTGAAGAAGACCAAGAAGCACCACAAGATCCCAGCCGTCACGGGGACGTTCTCCCAGGCGGGCTTCCCGTCCGTCTCGCAACTGACGATCACGCCCGCGTAACGGGCGCCTCAACGAAAGGTACCCAACGAAGATGACCCGCCAGCTGATGTATACAACGCGGCGGGGCCTCGTCCTGGCTGGGCTGCTGGCAGGAGCCCTGCTGTTCCTGCCAGCAACGCCGGCCGGCGCGACCTCTGTGACGCTCACAGCGCCCGCCATCCCCGGGGTCGCGCCTCTGCCGGGCCCAGTCGCGGCCCCGGCAACGATCCCTACCACCGTCGGTGTGCTCACCGTGGCTCCCCAGACGGGCGTCGCGGGGACGCCGATCACGATTTCCGACACCGGCCTGCCGGCCGGTCAGACGGTCACGATCACATGGTCGACGGCAGTCAACACGTGGGTACTCGATCCTGAGCCCGGCACCGTCAACTACCTCGGTCGCGCGTCGACAGCCGAGAACGTGGTCCTCGCAACGACGACGACCAACAGCTCCGGCGCGTTCAGCGTGACCCTGAACACCCCGAACGATTGGGGCGGTCTACACGAGATCTATGCCGTCGTTGGCGGCATGGAAGTCGCGAGCGGCGGCTTCGTGATCGATCGCACCGCCACGATCAGCCCGACGTCGGGCCCGATCGGCACGCCGATCACGATCACCTACCATGGCCTCGGCGCCAGCCTCTATGAGGGCGGCGGTTCGCTGCTCTGGGACAACCACTATGTCGGCGCGCTGACAGCGAACTGGACGCGCGGCACCGCAGAGGTGGTGATTCGCGCCGCCGGCCCCGTCGGCGAGCACACGATCCAGATCGCAGACGCGATCACCTTCATGTATATGAACATCCAGCAGTCGCCATTGCCATGGGCGACGGGCTCCACCTTCAAGTTCAGGGTGACGAAGGGGACTGACGCTCCGAAACCGCAGATCGACTGGCCGGCGAACGTCGCCCCGACGATCAGCGCGATCACCACGCTGCAGCAGGCCGGGCTGTCGGGGAGCGGAGACGGCGTGACCGCGAGCCTCGCGTCGACCCGCGGACCGGTGGACACCAGCGTTGCGCTCACCGCATCCGGGCTGACGCCGAATGTCCCCGTCGACATGGCGTGGGCGACCGTCGTGGGCAGTCGCGTCAACTGCACGAGCACGTGCTGGGCGTTTGTGACGACACCCCTGGGGACCCCCACGGCATCCGGCTCTGGGTCGCTCCAAACGAGCATCACGGTGCCCGACGGTCTCGGCGGCTGGCACGTCGTGCAGCTGATCCAGAACGGCCAGACAAAGGCGCAGATTCCCTTCTACATCCTGCGAAGCGTCGTCGGCGCAGGTGTCTCCTCAGCGGTGCTCAAGGAGGGCCAGAAGTTCACGGTCCACCTCAAGGGCCTCGGCTGGACGCAGCTCGACAACACGATCGCGGTCGACTACGACAACAGCTACATCGGCTACGGCTGCGGCTTCAACTCGAACGGCGACACTGTCATGAATCTCGTCGCCACCGGTGGACCGGGCGTCCACCTCATCGACATGTATCCGCTGCTCTACAATTTGTCACCGTCGTTTGCGAACACGCCGTACGGCATGGTCCCGTTCCTGACCTACGCGCAGGATTATCCGGGCCTCGCGGTCGGCTACCAGCTGCCGGCGATCAGGCTGGCGATCACAATTGTGAAGTGACGCGACCCGGGGGGCAGGAGCGGCGGGGCCCAGACCCGCTCCTCCTGCCCCCCGGTCATCGCCGTCACAGTGCGTCCGCATCCCCCTTGATGCCGGCGAGGCGCTCGATCGACGTCGGCAGCCACCAGGCGCGAGGGCCGAGCACGCAGATCAGGCTCGGGACCAGCAGCAGGCGCACGACCGTGGCGTCGACCAGCACTGCCAGCGCGAGCCCGGCACCGAACTCCTGCAGGCCCGCCACGTGCCCGCCGACGAACCCCGAGAACGCGGCGACCATGATCGCGCCGGCGGAGGTGATGATCGGTCCGGTTCGCCGCAGGCCCTCCGCGACGGCGCGCCGGCTGTCGCCGTGCTCGTCCCAAGATTCGCGGATGCGGGTCACGAGGAAAACCTCGTAGTCCATCGAGAGGCCGAAGAGCATCGCGAACAGGAAGATCGGTATCCACGCCTCGAGCTGCTCGATGCGGTAGAGCCCGAGCAGATCCGAGCCCACCCCGAAACGGAAGACCACGACGATCAGCCCGTAGGTGGCTAGTACGGAGAGCAGGTTGAGCAGCACGGCAGTGAGCGGCAACAGCAGCGAGCGGAACGCACGCAGCAGCACCAGGAAAGTCAACGCCAGCACGGCCAGCACGATCCACGGGAAGGCTCCGTACACGCTGTCGAGGAAGTCGACGCCCTGCGCCGGGGCGCCGCCGACGTAGACCTTCACCTCCGAGGGGAACCGCGCCGCCGGCACCAGGCCGCCACGCAGCCGGCGCACGAGCGCCTGCATCGCCGGATCGCCGAATACGTGCCGGCCGACGACGAACACGCGGAGGTAGCGCCCGGAGGGGTCGACGTAGGGAGCCGCGGCGCCGCTGGCGGTGATGTAGGCCTCCGGGTCATGCGAGACGAGCCCGACGAGGCGTGCGGTCGCGGCGCGGACCGCCGGCAGGCTCGCCCCGCGCCGGGCGCCCGTGTCCGCGACGATCTCGATCGGCATCACCGCGTCCGGGCCGACGCGGTCATCCAGCAGCGCCAGCCCCCGAGCCGATTCGGTGAACTGCGGGATCGCCGAGATCGATCCCGGCGTGAGCTGGAGGAACCCAACTGGCGCCGCCGCCGCTGCGAGCAACGCGGTTCCCGCGAGCAGCACGGCGAGCGGGCGGCGCATGATCAGCTCGGCGAATCGAGCCCAGAAGTCACGCCTGCGCCGGCTCGCCCGCCCGCTCGCTCTCACTGTGAACCGCCGCCCGCCACGATGCCCGAGCAGCGACAGCAGCACCGGCTGCAGCGTCAACGACGCGGCGATCGACATCAGTGCGACAAGGAAACCTGAAACGCCCAGCGAGCTCACGAACGGAACGGGAATGAGCATCACGACCGACAGCCCGATCGCGACGGCCAGACCCGAGAAGACCACGGATCGCCCGGCGCTCGCCATCGTGCGCACGACGGCGTCCTCCACGGTGCATTGCCCGCGCCCAAGCTCCTCCCGGAATCGGTGCACGACCAGCAGCGAGTAGTCGATCGCGAGACCTAGCCCGATGAGCTCGACGAGATTCGGGGCGTAGGACGAGATCGCCAGCGTGCGAGCGAGCAGGTACAGAGCCGCGAGCGTCGCCGTGATCGTGGCCGCCGCGAACGCGAACGGGATCAGAACAGCCGCCGAGAGTCCAAGCAGCAGGGTGAGCACGACCGCCGCCGCCACCAGCGCAACCGCATCGCCACGATGCAGATCGGCCGCCAGGATGGGGTCCAGGTCGTGCTGTATCGCTGGCTCCCCGGTGACGAGGGCCGGCGGAAAACGTCCCTCGTGAAGGGCGGCACGCAGCGCAACCGTCCAGCCCTTCGCGTGCTGCAGATCGAGCGCCGTCTCGATCTCGCCGTACACGATCCCGGTCCCGCTTCGCAGCGCCATCGCGCGCCCGCCGGGAATGACGGTGGCGGCGGTCGCCATTCGCGCGCGCAGAGCTCGCATCGTTTGCGCAGAGTGGTTCGTCGCGCGAAAGACGACCGTGAAGGTGCCGTCGGTGCTCTCGCCGAAGTGCCTCTCGAGGATCGCCCCTGCCGCCTGGGAGTCGGTCCCGGGAACGGCGAGCGAATTGAAGAGCAGCGCCGGCAGGCGCTCCGCGCACACAGCGCCCGCCACCAGCACGACGAGCCAGCAGGCGATCACGATCACGCGATGGCGCAGGACCGCGCGGGTCCACAGCTCGAGCGTCACAACTCAGACGGAAGACGAGATTCGACCACCGCCGCTCTCGCAGCGGCCGGCATGTGGGCTGGGGCGCCCCATCGCAGCATGGAGGTTAGGGCACCCTTCACTCGTGTGCGGCCGCCGTGCGACGGCCGGCGAGGCGACGGCTGCAGCCTGTCGGAATGGGCCGCGTCTCGCAAGCGCGCCGGCCTGGCCGCGTGGAGTTCGCCCTCCGGGACCAGCGCGGGGCGCCCTCGCGCTGCCCGGCGGGCTCTATCCGCCGGTTCTGGCGTCAACCGGGTGGCGATAGCCGGACCACTGTCAATAGCCTAACTGTTGGTTATGGCAGTCACATGAAACGTGGGTCTACTCGGGTCGTGGCATCACGTTTAGTGTTGGGACTCCAAACGGAA
>CABDXV010000104.1_pt1 | contig 10213 bp, 8 predicted proteins | sample 3131821 | NCBI WGS metagenome assembly CABDXV01 (sample SAMEA5534336, study PRJEB31848) | metagenome | biome: tundra; feature: field; material: soil | place: USA | collected 2013-05 | depth 0.15 m | reverse complement strand
CGCGCTGCGCGGCCTGCTCGCCACGGGAGCCGTGGCGCAGGTCAACGTCTGCTCGCTGCTCGGCAACAACGGGCTCGGCGTGCAGGAGACGGCGGTCAACCTGCTGCGCAGCGGCCTCGCCTACGTGATCGCCTCCGACGGCCACCCCGGCACGCGCGATCACACGCTGGCGCTCGGCTTCGTGCTCGCCCAGGCGGCCGGCGCCTCATCGGTCCAGGCCTGGCGTCTGACGCAGGCCAACCCGCGCTTCCTGCTGACCCACGGCATCCCCCAGGCACCTTCGCCTGCGACGCGCGCCGCGCTCGAGCTCGCGCTCGATTAGTTGGCCCATTCTTGGGCGGGTGGGCGCATGCGCCCACCCGAAAAGCCAGCTGCAGGGCGCTCGTCGCGCGAGCGGGACAGCCTACGCCCCGGGCTCAGGGGAGAGCCCAGGGCGCCGGCTGAGAGAGGCCCTCGTGTGCGACCCGCGGGGTCAACCTGATCGAGAGCTCGCTGCGAGCTGGTCAGACTCGCACGCGCATCACACCATCGGCGTCGCCTGCGCAGGTGAAGATCCTGATAGCGCGCCTGGCAGTTCACGGGCTGGTCACAGAACTGCGCGGTTTGCAGCCGAATCTTACGTGCATGAAACCGACACAGAGTCAGCAGAACGAGGACGCGACGACGCGCGTCGACCTGCATTGCCATTCGAGCGCATCGGCCGTCTCCCGCCTGGGCGTCCAGCGGGCGCTCGGCCTGCCGGAGTGCGCGACTCCTCCGCACGAGGTCTACGAGCTCGCAAAGCGGCGCGGCATGGACTTCGTGACGATCACCGACCACGACACGATCGACGGTGCGCTCGAGATCGCCGAGCTGGCGGATACGTTCATCTCGGAAGAGCTGACGGCGAGCTTTCGCGGCGAGCGCCGCGCGGTGCACATCCTCTGCTTTGGCATCACGCCTGGCGACCACGAGTGGCTGCAGGCCCACTCCGGCGACGTCGAGACATGCGCGGAGTACCTCGACGCGTGTGGCATCGTCAGCGCCCTCGCGCATCCGTTCTACTCGGTCGCCGAGCCGCTGAGCAGCCGCCATCGGCGCCGGCTGGCCGAGCTCTTTCCGATCTGGGAGACGCGCAACGGCTCGCGCGCCCGCGAGCTGAACATGCCTGCCGCGATCTACGTCGAGACCCAGGGCGGCATCGCGATCGGCGGCAGCGACGACCACGCCGGCATCGATGTCGGGCGGACCTTCACGCGCGCGCCGGCCGCAGCGAGCCCGGCCGAGTTCCTCGACCACCTGCATGCGGGACGCGTCGCGCCCGGCGGCGAGCAGGGCAGCGCCGAGAAGTGGGCGCACGCTGCGATGGCGCTCGCCGTACGTGCACTCGGCCGCGACGGCGAGCGAGCCGAGCTCGATCCCGCGCGCGTGCTCGAAATCGCCGAGCGGGTGCTGCACGAGGGAGACCGGCGCGAGGGTTCGACCGTCGGCAACCTCGCCCCCGCGGACGCGCGGGCGCTGCTGCGGGCGTGGCTGGTGTCAGTCGGCCTCGATGATCTGAGCGAGGCCGACCTGGTCGCCTACATGCAGGACGAGCGCTTCGCGCACGCCGACCTCTATCGCCGGGCGACACGCGCACACGAGCGTCGCCTGCGCGAGGCCGTCGCGACGGCCATCGCTGCGGCCGCGCGCGGTGAGATCGGCGAGATCGGAGCGGTGTTGTTCACCGCCTGCATCCCGGCGATCCCGTATGCGCCGTCAGCCGCGTTCATCGCCCGCGAGCGAGCGAAGCTCAGCGGGCGCGACGGCGAGTTGCCGCGCATCGCGATCGTCGCCGACGGGATCGGCGCGATGCATGGCGTCACCCACACGATCGAGGAGATCCGCGAGCGCGGCGTCGAGGGCTTCGTGATCGAGGTGATCGGAACCGACCGCAACGTGGACCGCCGTCTCGCGGCCGTCGCCGACGTCGAGATCCCGCACTACCCGGGAATGCAGATCGGTGTGCCAAGCCTGCCGGCCGCCGTCGAGGCGATCGCCGACGGGCGCTACGACCTGATCCACGTCTGCGCGCCCGGTCCGAGTGGCGTCGCGGCGGCGCTGCTCGCGCGCGCGATGGAGATCCCGCTGGTCGGGAGCTACCACACCGAGCTCGCAGCCTACGCCGGCCTTCGCAGCGGCAACCCGGCGCTCGAGCTGACCGCACAGCTGGTCGTCGCGGCCTTCTATTCGCAGTGCCGGCTCGTGCTTTCCCCCAGCGCCGCGGCCGACGCCGCGCTCGCCGGGTTCGGGATTGCGGCGGAGCGGATCGTGCGCTGGGATCGCGGTGTTGACACGCGCCGTTTCGATCCGGCCCTGCGGGACGAGCGCACGCTGCCGGGCAAGCTGAGTGTGCTCTACGCGGGCCGCATCAGCAAGGAGAAGAACATCGACCTGCTCGCCGACGCCTTCGCGCTCGCGCACGAGCAGGACCCGCGCCTGCATCTGGTGCTCGCCGGCGGTGGCCCCGAGCAGCCCCGTCTGAAGGAGCGGCTCGGCGGGCGCGCCACCTTCCTGGGCTGGCTGGAGGGCACGGCACTAGCCGCCGTCTATGCGAGCGCCGATGCCTTCTGCTTCCCCAGTGAGACCGACACCTTCGGCCAGGTCGTGCTCGAAGCCCAGGCCAGCGGGGTACCGGTGCTCGCGGTCGACGCCGGCGGACCGCGCGAGCTGATCACCGACGGCGTCGACGGGCTGCTGCGCCCCGCGAGCGCGCAAGCGCTCGCGGACGCGCTGCTCTTGCTGGCGCGATCCCCCCAGCTGCGCCGCCGCCTCGGCGCAGCCGCGCGCCGCAGCGTCGAGCAGCGCACCTGGGAGCGAGCGCTCGAGCGGCTCGCCGCCGGCTATCGCGGCGCGCTCGAGGCAGCCCGCGTCGAGGCGCGCGATGCCGCCTGAGCGCACGCTCGCGGTCGCGTTGCACGACATCGAACCGGCGACCTTCGAGCGTGCGGCGCTGATCCGAGACTGGCTGAGCGACCTCGGCGTCGACCGCGTCACGCTACTCGTCATTCCGGCGCGCGACCTCCACCCGCTGTCTGACCGTCGACCTGAGGTTGCGACTTGGCTGCTCGAACGTTCCGAACGCGGCGACGCGATCGCGCAGCACGGCTTCTGTCACGCCCAGTCTCGGCCTGCGGGCCGGTGGGCACATCCGCTCCACGCCGTCGCACGCGAGTCACCCGAGTTCCTCGGCCTCGATCCGCGCCAGACGGTTCGCGCGCTTGACGCCGGTAGGCGCATCCTCAAGCTCGCCGGGATCGAGCCGCGGGGCTTCGTCGCGCCGGCCTACGCCTACACCCCACAGCTGCGCGAGTCGCTGCGCACGCGCTTTCAGTGGTGGGCCGGCTCGTGGGCGCTGCATCCGACTCGCAGCGGGGCGCGCCAACGCGTCTGCGCCCCGCCGATCGGGCTGGCCGCCTCCGGCCCGCTGCGACGGGCCATCTCCCCGTCGCTGCTGCGCCTGACGGGCCGCGTGGCCGGACCCACGCTGCGAATCGACCTACATCCGCTCGACCTCGCATCGGCGAGCCACATGCTCGCGCTCGAAGCTGTGATCCGTCGGGCGACGCCGAGCCGCACCTGCGTCACCTACGACGACCTCGCCTCCGCGGCCTAAAAAGCCACAAGCACCACGGTGCGAGCAATTTCGCGACAACCGTTGCACCGGTACACGCGCACGCGTGATACAACGGAGCAGGCATGCAACTCGATCGTGTTCGCCGAACGGCGCTCGCCGTCGCAGTCCTGAGCGCCGTGGGGGCGATCGCGGCCTCGACCGGCGCCGCTTCGACGGCACCTCAGCCGCTCGCCTCGAACTCCGTAACGTCCCTGAACGGCGACGGCGGTACCACGACCGGCCCCTCGGGCGCCTCCGACCAGACCGGACCGTCGGGGGCCCCCGGCTCGCCCTCGGCCACCGGCGTAACCGGCACCAGCGGGGCCAGTGGAGCGACCGGTGCCTCCGGTCCGACTGGCGCAACCGGCAGCACCGGAGCCAGCGGCGTCACCGGGTCCAGCGGCACGAGCGGCACGAGCGGCACGAGCGGCACGAGCGGCACGAGCGGCACGAGCGGCCCGGCAGCAGCAACGGGCGCCGCCGGCGCGACGAGCACCGCGACTCCAGGCGTCGGCCCAACCGGCACCGCCGGCACCCCCACCGCCCGCTTCGCGCCACCGGTGATCACCAGCTCGCAGCCGCAGCAGCAGACCGGAGCGGGCGCAGGGCAACCATCCAGCGGCCATCACTCATCGCATGGCCCCTCGAGCGGATCCAAGGCCGCCAACAACGGGCCCACGGCGCCGTCGCCCGACCTGTTCGCCGGCTCCAATCCGCTGGCCGGCGTGCTGCCCGGTTCCTGGGAGGATCCGTTCATCGTCAACGGCGCCGCGGAGGTGCCGCAGTTCTACGTCCAGAGCTTCCACATCCCGCCGTTCCTGCTGTCGATCTACCAGGCGGCCGGCGCGGCCTACGGGATCCCCTGGCAGACGTTGGCGGCGATCAACGAGGTCGAGACCGACTACGGCACCAACCTCGACGTCTCCTCCGCCGGCGCGATCGGCTGGATGCAGTTCCTGCCGAGCACCTGGAAGCGCTACGGCGTGGACGCCAGCGCCTCCGGCGCGCGAGACCCCTACAACGCGGCAGACGCAATCTTCGCCGCCGCGCGCTATCTCGCTGCGGCGGGCGCCGCGACCAACCTGCCGCGCGCGATCTTCGCCTACAACCACTCGCGCGCATACGTCCAGTCGGTGCTGCTGCGGGCAGAGTTGCTGAGCGGTGAGCCGAGCGCGCTGATCAATTCGGTCAGCGAGCTGGCGGAGGGCGACTTCCCGATCCAACTGCGCTACGCCGCGAGCTACGGTCCGGCCACTGAGCCGTCGGCGCAGAGCGCCGCGGTCGGCGCGACCGCGTCGAGCGGCGCCGCGCCCTCGCCGAGCGCGGTCGGGGCGGCGGTCGCCTCCACGCAGCGCTCGCCGAGCGCCGAGATCTTCGCCGCCTCGGGCGCCGCCGTCGTATCCGCCCAGGACGGCACGATCGTGGCGATCGGTCGCAGCCGCGCGCTGGGGCGCTTCGTCGTCGTGCGCAACGCCTTCGGCGACCGTTTCACCTACGCGAACCTCGCCTCCGTGTCGCCGTGGTACCCGACGCCCAAGCCGCCGCGCCCGAGCGCCCAGCTGCTGTCGTCGGCCGCGCCCGCCGCCCTCGCGCCCGGACCGCGCCCGACAGCTCCCGCAACGGCCGGCGCCCAGGCGTCCGCCAAACCGTCGCAGGCGCTGTTCCGCCGATCGAGCGCCACGGCATCGCAGTCCAGCGCGCAGGCGCTGCCGGCGGTCGTCACCCTCGACCTCCGGTCGAGGCCTAGCGCCGGGACGCTCTTCACGCCGCTTCCGGTCATCGAGCGCGCCGCGCGGCTGCGGCCGGCGCACCGCCAGCACGCTGTGCTGGCGAGCTACTTCACGGGCGCCTTCGGACTCTCGCTGCGCCAGCTCGAGCTGGCGCGGATGACGGTCGGCTCACATGTGATGGCGGGAACGATCCTCGGACGGCTCGCACGAACGACAGGAAAGCGCCGGCCGCATCTGACCTTCGAATTGCGTCCAACGGGCTCCGGCCAGTCACCGATCGACCCGCGCCCCTTCCTCGACGCCTGGTCGCAGCTCGAGACGCTCGAGCTGCACCGCGACAGCTACAACACGCCGTCCTACGGCCCCAACCGCCACGGCGGCAGCGTCGGGACGCTGCTGCGAACGAGCCAGACCGACATCGAGCGAATCGTGCTCCAGGACACGCGCGTGACGCTGCCGGCCTGTGAGCGCTCCGCAATCGCCGCCGGCAACGTCGACCGGCGCGTGCTGGCATCGCTCGAGGTGCTGGCCGTCCACGGGATCGATCCCACCGTGAGTGGCGCATGGTGCGCGAGCTCCTCGCAGCGGCGGGCGACGCCGGCGATCCTCAAGACCGGCGACGCGATCGCGCTCACGGCGCTCGGCGGCGCGCCGGCCACCGCCGGCGCAGCGGACGTGGCGATCAAGGCGCTCGCCGCGCTGAGCGCCGCTACGCGGCCGGCGCTCAGCCAGCGGACGGTGCCGAGTCAGCTCGTGATCTCCTACGCTCCGGCGCACCAGCCCGAGGCACTCGCGGCCGCCGCGTCGTTCACCGCGGGCTTTGCGCTCTCCTCGCCGCGCTGGTCCGAGCTCGACTCGCGCCTGGAGCAGATCCGCGAGCCGCGCGTGCCAACCGCGGTCTCCGCCTCCGCCCTGCGCGTCGCCACGCACCACGCGGCCGCGCACATCGCTGCGCGGCACTCCGCCGGCTGAGCCGTTCGCCGCGGCCCCGCGGCCGCCGAAGCGCCGCCGCCGACGCAACCGGCTGCGCTACCGACGCCTCAGCCCGATCCCCTCAAGGATGTGGGCCACCGTCTCGCACGCGTCGACCGCCGCCTCGAGCGACTCGAAGATATCGCGCCAGCGAATCACGACCATCGGGTCGGTACCGCCCGCGAACAGCGACGCGACGGCATCGCGTCGCAGCCGGTCCCCTTCGTTCTCGAGCCGGTGGATCTCGACCAGGTGTGGGGCGAGCCCGTTCCCGGTCCGCAGGCACCCAAGCGCCTGCGCGACCTGCTCGGACGCGCCGACGAGCACGTCCGCCAGCTCGACCGCCTGCTCCATCGTCGCCTCCACGGCGTAGAGGCCAAGCGTGTCGGCCACCTGTTCGGCGTGATCGACGATGTCGTCCAGCGCCGTCGCCAGGCGGTGACCGTCGGCCGCGTCGAACGGCAGACGGGCGCGCCGTCCGCCAGCCAGCCGATGGATCACGTCGTGGGTGATGCGATCGCCCTCGTGCTCGCACTGACGCACGTCGGCGACCAGGCTCGCCCGGTCCGGGTAGTCAGCGAGCAGGTCCCGCAGCAACAGGGTTGTGCGCACGACGTTGCGTCCCGACTCCGCGATCAGCTCCAACAGCCCTTCGTCCACTCTTCGTCGAAGCAACGCCATTAGCGAACAGTACGCGTAGCGCAGCGGCGCTGCCGATGCTTCACGACTTTTTCACCGGTGCATCACAGCATCTTCACCCGAGCGGTGCAACCGCGCGGGAGCCTGCTTCGTCAATGCCCGAACTCGGCGATCACGCTGACACGATCCGCATCGACGACATCGAGATCACGCCCGTCGAGGGATTGGTCCGTGCAGGCGGCCAGGTGCTCACGTTGTCGGTCAGGGAATTCCAGCTGCTCGTGGCCCTGGTCGAGCACGCCGGCGGGATCGTGGGCCGTGAGGAGCTCTGCCGCGTGGTGTGGGGGCGCGAGCTGCGCTCGGGCGATCGCTCGGTCGACGTCTACGTGAGCAAGCTGCGGGCGAAGCTTGAACAGGCCGTGCCGAGCCGGCGCTACATCCACACGCACCCGAGCTTCGGCTACCGCTTCCAGCCACAGACGCAGCGCCGAGGCGAGGACGCCGAGCCGGCCGGCTCTGGCGCCGAGCAGCGCCTGCACGGTCGGGAAAGCACCGCGGGCCGAATCGTGCGATAACCAGCACCCCGGCTCGAGAACACGCGAACGGAGCAAGAGGATGACTTCCAGCAAGGCAGGCGGCCGGTCACACTTCGAGGACGAACTGCGCGAGCTCGAGCAGCGCGCGCTCGGCGGCATCGACATCGTGCTCGACCAGCTCGATCGCACACTCGAGGCGCTCGCCCACCAGGACGTCGAGCTCGCGGCCTTCGTGATCGCCGACGACGACCGGGTCGACGGGCGCTACCTGGAGGTGCATCAGGGTGTCCTCTCGCTGCTCGCCCGACAGGCGCCGGTCGCCGGCGACCTGCGGCTCGTTGCGGCGCTGCTGCACGTGATCATGCGCGTCGAGCGGATGGGCGACCAGTGCGTGAACATCTGTAAGCAGCTTCCGCTCTCGGGCCACGAGCCGCCGACCCAGCCGGAGATCCTCGCGCTGCTGCTTCGAATGGGCGACATAGCGCGCTCGGAGGTCTCCCAGGCCAAGCGCTCGTTCGCGGACCGCGACGTTGGCCTGGCCGCGGATCTGGTGCGCCAGGACCGCGAGGTCAACCAGATCCAGCGCGAGATCTTCCGCCAGGCGATCCAAGCCGGCGAGGACGTCGACACGCGCGAGTGGGCGATGCACATGACGCTCGTCGCGCGCTGCCTGGAGCGCATCGGCGACAACGCGGTGGATGTCGGCGAGCAGACGACCTTCGTGGTGACCGGCCTGTTTCGCGAATTTCCCCATCCGTCGCAGATCGGCGCGCCCTGAGCGGTGCGCCGATTCTGTGAAGATCTGGTGACCGCCGTCACGCGCGCAGGGCCACCCGCATAGAATCTGGACAGATGGTGCACGCTTCCGCGGTGGAAGAAGTCCTGCCGGCAGACCCGACCGGGCACGCGGGTGCGTCGCTGACGCTGCGGATCGCGGTGCTCGACCGCGACTCGGGCTTCCTCGCGGTCCTCGGCAAGCGACTGGAACGCGCGGGCTGGGAGTACCGCGTACTGGCCTCCTCGGTTGCCCCGGAGACGATCGTGCCGATGCGACTCGGCGCGATCGTGGTCGATCTCGCGGTCATCGGCCCGACCTGCTGGGAGTGGCTCGAGCGCCTGTGCGGCGCGCTGCCGGAGCTGGGCGTCGTGGTGTGCACCGGCAGCTCGACGGTCGCCCAGCGAGTGCGAGGCTTGCGGCTCGGCGCTGACGACTGGCTGACCAAGCCCTGCCATCCGGAGGAGCTGATCGCGCGCGTGGAGTCGGTCGTTCGCCGACGCCGCCGGCTCGAGAGCTCGACGGCCATGGCCCCGCTGATCGCCGGCGAGGTCGAGATCCAGCGCGATCAGTACCAGGCGTTCGTGGACGGCGCCAGCATCGACCTGACGCGGCGCGAGTTCGAGCTGATCGAGCTGCTGGCGGCCTCCGGGGGCCGCGTGCTCGAGCGCGAGTTCATCTACCAGCGCCTGTGGGGCTACGCGATGGTCCGCGGCGACCGCTCGGTCGATGTCTTCGTGCGCAAGCTGCGCCAGAAGCTCGAGCGCGTCTCACCGGACTGGCGCTACATCCACACGCACTTCGGGATCGGCTACCGCTTTGCGGCCGAGCCGGCCGGGCAGCCAGAAGCAGCCGAGCACTCCGGCCTCGCCGTGTCGTCCGCGCTCGAGCTGGAGATCCTCGAATCAGAGCCCAGCAACGAGCTCGATCTCGCGCGGGCGTAGCAGCGCCACCAACCGACCGCCGCGGACCGCCGCGATCCCGCCCTTCTTCATCTCGATCCGCGCCGCGCTCAGCGCCGCAACGACGCCCGAGAGGTCCGGCTCGTGCCCGACGAGCAGCAGCGAGCTGCCGGGCCCGCACGCCGCGACCAGCTGGCCGAGGTCGCGCTCGTCGAAACCTCCGGACAGCGGCTCGTGCACGACGGCTTCGAGCCCGAGCTCGCCGCAGACCAGACGGGCGGTATCCAGCGCGCGTGTTCGGGGGCTCGTGAAGACATGCTCGAAGCTCACGCCAAGGCGCGCGAAGGCGCGACCGGCGGCACGCGCCTGCCGCTCGCCGCGCGCCGTCAGCCGGCGCTCGAAGTCGGAGGAGACGCCGTGGGGCTCGGCGTCGCCATGCCGAAGCAGCCAGAGTGTGCCCGCCACACCTGCGAGCCTATAGCCTGACCTCATGATCTGTGGCTGCATCGACATCGGCTCGAACACGACTCGGCTGCTGGTCGCGGAGCCCGCCGACGGGCGCCTGCGCGAATTGCTGCGCCAACGGGCGTTCACGCGGATCGCGAAGGGCCTGCGCCGCGACGACCGGATCCCTTCGAAGAAGATCGCCGAGGTCGTCGAGGTGGTCGCGACGCAGGTGCGCCTCGCGCGCGAGCTGGGGACCGTGACGATTCGCGCGGTGGCCACGGCAGCGATCCGCGAAGCCTCCAACCAGCAGGAGTTCACGCGCGCGATCGCCGAGCACGCCGGTGTCGCGGTCGAGGTGCTGAGCGACGAGGAGGAGGCGCGACTGGCCTTCGTCGGAGCGACCAGCGCGCTCGATCACCCGCCTGACGGGGACATCGCCGTGATCGACGTCGGCGGCTCCTCGTCGGAGATCGCGATCGGCACGATCGTCGACGGCGTGCGCGCGTCGAGCTCGTTTCGGATCGGCTCGGGCTTCCTCGCCGACGCCTACCTGCACGGCGACCCACCGACGACTGAGC
>CABDXV010000088.1_pt1 | contig 10499 bp, 9 predicted proteins | sample 3131821 | NCBI WGS metagenome assembly CABDXV01 (sample SAMEA5534336, study PRJEB31848) | metagenome | biome: tundra; feature: field; material: soil | place: USA | collected 2013-05 | depth 0.15 m | reverse complement strand
TCAGCCGCCCTGGTCAAGGCGCTCGAGTCGGGCGCCGGCTCCTACCGCTGGGTGGCAGCGACGATGGGCTCGACGAACGCGGCCTCCTACGAGTTGGCCACCGGCGGTGACGCGGTGATGGCGATCGGCGGCTTCAACAACAACGGCGGCCAGCTGAGCCGCGCCCAGTTCATTCGCTACGTGAAGGCCGGCGACATCCACTACTACATCGCCTCGGGCGGCGCTGGCGGCGGCCCGGGCGGCCAGACCTCATCGACCACCGGCGAGATCTCGAGCTGGGTGCAGGCCCACTACAGCGCGCAGACGATCGGCGGCGTGACCGTCTACGACCTGACGAAGTAACCGCGGCGGACCACCTCCCGGCGCAGCGCCGGCCGGGAGGTGGCGGACCGTGGGACGGCGCGCCCGGGGGCTCGCGCGGCCGTGGCCGGCGCTCGAGGACTAGACTCGAATCGTGAGGCAGGTAGGTCACCCGGGGCCCGCGATGCTCCACAGCAACGGCGGACCGGCGGTGACCGACAGCGAGCTGGAAACCCGTCATCGCTCGAGCAGCCTGTGGCTCGCCGAGTTCGAGGGCTCGCTCGCGCCGCGTGCCCCGCTGGCGGACGACCTCGACTGTGACGTCGCGATCGTCGGCGCGGGCTTCACGGGCCTGTGGACCGCTTACTACCTCAAGACGCTCCAGCCGGACCTGCGCGTCGTGGTGCTCGAACGCGAGATCGTCGGCTACGGACCGTCGGGACGCAACGGCGGCTGGGCGATCGGCGGCCTCTCGGGTGCCCCGTCCGCGTACGGCTGCTCGCACGGCGACGCGCACGTCGCCCGCGCGCTGCAGGCCACCCACGATGCGATCGACGAGATCGGCGCGGTCGTCGAGCGCGAGCAGATCGACTGCGGCTTCATCAAGGCCGGAGCGCTCACGCTGGCGACCAGCGGCCCCCAGTGGCAGCGCCTGCAGGCCCGCCAGGCGGCCGCCGAAGTCGCCGGCCCCCAGGCGCCCGACGGGCATCTGCTCTCGATCGCCGAGACCGAGTTGATGGTCAGCGCGCCGGGCCTGCGCGGCGGGCGCTTCACCCCCCACGCCGCGCGCTTTGACCCGGCGCGCCTGGCGCGCGGGCTCGCGGACGCCTGCGAGCGCCACGGCGTGACGATCCACGAGCTGACTGCCGCGTCCGCGATCGAGCCCGGTCGCGTGCGCACCGCCGCCGGCGCCGCCGTGCGCGCCGAGAGCGTGATCCGCGCGACCGAGTCCTACACAACGCAGCTGCGCGGCAACCGGCTGAGCTACCTGCCGCTCTACTCGCTGATGATCGCGACCGAGCCGCTGCGCGAACAGGTCTGGCAGGCGCTCGGCTGGCAAGACGGCCTCCTGATCGACGACCGCCACCATCTGTTCTTCTACGCCCAGCGCACGCCCGACGGGCGCATCGCGATCGGCGGCCGCGGCGCCCCCTACCGGCTGCGCGCGCCGATCGACGAAGGCAACGAGCGCAACGAGCAGGTGCGCGCGCGCCTGCTCGCGACGCTCCGGCGAACCTTCCCGGCCGCAGCCGGCGTCGAGATCACTCACCACTGGGGCGGGCCGCTGGCCGCGCCGCGCGATTGGAGCATGGGCGTGAGCTTCGACCGAGCAAGCGGCCTTGGGGCCGCCGGCGGCTATACCGGCCACGGCGTCGCCGCCGCCAACATCTCCGGCGCCACGCTCGCCGACCTGATCCTGCGCCGCGACAGCGACCTGGTCACGCTGCCCTGGGTCGGCCACCGCAGCCGTCGCTGGGAGCCCGAGCCGCTGCGCTTCCTGGCCTCGCGCGCGATCGTCGCCACGCTCGGCGCCGCCGACCGCCACGAGGACGCGACCGACCGCCGGGCGCGGCGCGTTCGCCTGCTGGCGCCGTTCCTGCCGCCCGCGCACTGAGCCGCGGCGGTCCTGGACCCGCGCGGGCGCAGATGAAAGATTTCCGCCCCGGCGGAAGATAAGCGGCCGTGGACTCTTCCGAGCGCGAACGAGCCGAGCGCTTCTCGTCGATCTTCGAGGAGAACTACGGTCGCGTGCACGCCTACGCCGCCCGGCGCGTCGGCAGTGACGCCGCCGACGACATCGCCGCCGAGACGCTGCTGATCGCCTGGCGCCGCCGCGAAGCGCTGCCGGCGGAGCCTTTGCCGTGGCTGTATGGGATTGCGCGCAACGTCGTCGCCCGCCACCACCACTCCGGTGCGCGCCGCCGGGCGCCAGCGATCCTGCGCTCGCGCTGATCGCCTGGGAGGAGCTTGCGGTTGGAGACGCGGCCAAGGTGCTCGGCTGCTCGGCGCCCGTCTTCTCGGTCTGCCTGCACCGCGCCCGCCGCCGTTTCGAAGCCGAGCTCGCCCGCGGCGTTCCCAATGCCCACCCCGTACCCGACCTCACGGAGGCGTCATGACCAGCCAGCTGCCGCCCAGCCTCGCCCGGCTCGTCGCCGCCAACCCGGTGACTGCCGACAAGCGCTGCACGCTCGCCCCGGCCGCGCAGGCGGTACTCGCACGGATCCTCGCGACCGAGCGGGACAGCGTGCGGCGCCGCTGGTGGCCTCGGCGCCGCGTGATCACGATCCTCGTCGTCGCCACCGTGCTCGCGGGGTGCGGAGCGCTGCGCGCGGCCGACCCGTTCGGCTTCTGGCGCAGCGCGGCTCCGGGCACAGCTCAATATGGCGTGAACCCTGCGGCTCACGTCCGCGCGCCGAGCGCGAGCCAGATCGGCTGCCGGATCACCGGCTCGGCCGCGCTGAGCTGCCGGCCGGGAGGCAGCGGCATTCGCTACCTCATGATCAGCCAAACGGTCACCGCGGCTCCGCGGCAGCTCACTCGCCAGACCCGCCCTGCGCGCGATCGCGAAGGGCCTGGCAGTCGGCAGACTCTCGGCCACCGGGTCGCGACGTCTGCGGGCCGACATCATGGCGGTCCCCGGCTCGTTCTTCGCCGCGTACGAGGAACTCGGGCGTTTCGAGACGATGGGAGCGGGGAACTACGGCGCGAACGGAAAGCAGCTCGTGCCGCCGCACGGGATCCCGATCCTGACCGCCTGCCAGCAACTGGGCGCGAGGATCGAATGTCGCAACCTCAACGGCGACGAGCATGCACCGGTCGGGGCCGGGATCTACGCCGCCGTTCCCGCCGCCAACTGGGTCAGCCTTCCGACCGAGTCTCTGCGCGCCTCCTACGCCTCGTCAGAGCGGCTGATCATCGCGGTGCTCGGCCATCCATTCACCGCGGTAGAGCTGCGCTTCATGGTCGACCTGGCGAGGTACGCCACCGTCAGTCGCAGCGGTCACTCCGCGCCGACCGTGAGAGGGACCTCCCCCTGATCCCTGACGTGCGCCGGCCGCGCGCGGGGCGATGCGGCCGTCCACATCGCGCGCAGCCTGCCCCGTTCGCTCAGCCCGTGCGCGCCGCCGACGCGCCCAGGCCCATTGCGGCGGCCTCCTCGCGCAGCCATTCGCGGGCGTCCGGGTGGGCGGCGCACTCGATGATCAGCCGAGCCTGCGCGCGCTGGCTGCGGCCGAAGATCTGTGCGCAGCCGTGCTCGGTGATCACCGCAGTGTGTTGGAAGGAGGTGGCCGGGTCGGCCAGTCGGGGGACGATCGTCGAGCTGTCGCTCTTTTCGTGCCATGAGCGCAGCGCGATGATCGCTTGCCCGCCGGACGAGTGCAGCGCGCCGACTGTGAAGTCGGGCTGGCCGCCGAAGCCGGAGTAGAGCCGACCGTTGATGTGGCTCGCGCCGGCCTGGTCGCACAGATCCACGGCCAGCGCGCTGTTGACCGACATCATCCGCCGGTGCAAGGCGATCCGTGCCGGGTCGTTGGTGGTCTCCGTGCGCGCCATCCGCAGGCGCGGGTTCTCGTTCACCCACTCGTAGAACTCGGGCGAGCCGAACAGGAACGAGCAGACGATCGGTATCGTGCGCTCGAGGGCGCCCTGGCGCTCCAAGGCCATCACGCCGTCGCTGATCATCTCCGACCAGATCGCGAGGCCGCTGCGGTTGGCCAGCGCCCGCAACGTAGCGTCGGGGATCTGCCCGATCCCCAGCTGCAGCGTGGACTCGTTCTCGATCAGCTCCGCCACCAGCTCGGCGATCTGGTCGGCCTGGGCGTGGCCGTCGCCGGGGGTCGGCGAGGCGAGCGGCTCGTCGACCTCGATCGCGAGATCGATCAGCTCCTCATCCAGCTCGCTGTCGCCGAACGTGTAGGGCATCTGCGTGTTCAGCTGCGCGACCACCAGGCCGCCGCGGGCGCGCACGCGCTCGACCGCCGCGACCAGCACGTTGACCTCGATGCCCAGCGACACCTTGCCGCCGCGCGGGGTGGAGGTGTGCAGCAGCACGACGTCGGGGGCGCGGATCGTCGCGAACAGCCGCGGCACGAGCGACAGGCGCATCGGCACGTAGTCCAGACGGTCGCCCGCGCCGCGCATCCCCGGCCCGACGAACGGCGTCTCGAAGATCACGCCGTCGCGCGCCGGCAGCGGCGCCGGCGCCGCAAGCATGAACAGCCGGTAGCGCTCAACCGAGCGCTCCAGCGCGTCAAGCAGCGCCCGCGGAGCAGCGTGATTGCCGCTCGCGACCACGCGCGGCTCGGCCGCGAGGGCCGCGAGCGCCCGCTCCAGTGCCTCCGTGCCGATCAGCCGCACTGCGTGAGCCCCACGCCACACCGAGGGCTCACGCGCGCGCAACGGCGCGAGCCATGGCTTCTTTCAGCGCGATGCGCCATCCGTCACGCCGCCACGGGCACGTGTTCCATGACCCGTGCCGCCAGGTCGACGAGCCGGCTGGAGTAGCCCCACTCGTTGTCGTACCACGACACGACCTTCACCTGGGTGCCGTCGATCACGCTCGTCAGCCCCGAGTCGAAGATCGACGAGTAGGCGGAGCCGACGATGTCGCTGGAGACGATCGGATCCTCGGTGTAGGCGAGGATGCCCACAAGCTGCCCGCTGTCGGCGGCCTCGTGGAAGGCGGCGTTGATCTCCTCGACGCTTGTCGCGCGCTCAGCCTCGACGGTCAGATCGACCAGCGAGCCGGTCGGCGTCGGCACGCGGATCGCAAAGCCGTTGAGCCGTCCGGCGAGATCGGGGATCACCAGGCCGACGGCCTTCGCCGCGCCGGTCGAGGTCGGGACCAGGTTGAGCGCTGCGGACCGGGCACGGCGCAGATCGCTGTGCGGCCCGTCGAGCAGGTTCTGATCGGCGGTGTAGGCGTGCACCGTGGTCATCAGTCCGTGGCGGATGCCGACCGTTTCGTGCAGGACCTTGGCGATCGGCGCCAGGCAGTTGGTCGTGCACGACGCGTTGCTGATGATGTGATGGTGTTCCGGGTCGTAGACGTCGTCGAAGTTGACGCCGATCACGAACGTCGCATCGAGCGGTTCCGTGCCCTTGCCCGGCGCGGAGACGATCACCTTGGTCGCGCCCGCATCGAGGTGCTCGGCGGCGGCCGCGCGTGTGCGGTACCGACCGGTGGACTCGATCACCACGTCCACGCCAAGCTCGCGCCACGGCAGCTTCGAAACCTCCCGCTCGGCGAGCGCCCGGATCGCGTGGCCGTCGACGATCAGCTCTCCATCGGCGATCTCGACGGTGCCGGGAAACGGACCGTAGACGGAGTCGTAGCGCAGCAGGTGCGCCAGCGTCGCGGCGTCGGTGATGTCGTTGACCGCGACGATCTCAAAGGGGGCCTGCTGCTTGTACGCGGCGCGCAGGACGCTGCGTCCGACTCGGCCGAAGCCATTGATTGCTACTCGGGTGGGCATCTATCTCTGTCCTTTTACTTGGCGTGGGAGCGCGTCCTCGCTCGTGGGACGGCGTCTTTCAAGCTACGCGCGGTCGTCGGCATCGTCATGCGTATGAACTACGGAGCCTGTTCAGTGCGTACTGCGGTGGCGAGCGCCCCTGCCAGCGGCTTGACTGTGGAGGCGATGTTCCAAGTGCGAATCCACGGCCGTGGCGGCCAGGGCGTTGTCACCGCGGCCGAGATGCTTTCTGTCGCGGCCTTCAACGAGGGTCGCCATGCACAGGCCTTCCCGAGCTTCGGCTCCGAGCGCACGGGCGCGCCGGTGGTCTCGTTCTGCCGCATCGACGATCGCGAGATCCGCGTGCGCGAGCCGATCATGGAACCCGACGCGCTGATCATCCAGGACCCGACGCTGCTGCATCAGGTGGACCTCTTCGGAGGTCTGCGCACTGACGGCTTCGTCCTGATCAACACCGCCAAGAGCTTCGACGAGCTCGGCCTCGGCGAATTCGTCAAGGACTTCCGCCACGAGCGGATGCTCACCGTGCCGGCGGGCGACCTCGCGCGTGAGCACACCGGGCGGCCGGTTCCGAACGCGGCGCTGCTCGGCGGATTTGCCGCGCTCAGCGGGCTGATCTCGCTCGACTCACTGGCGGCCGCGATCCGCGAGCGCTTCGGCGGCACCGTCGCCGAGGGAAACATCGCAGCGGCGCAGGCGGCGCACGCCTTCGTGGCCGACGAACTGAGGGAGCTGGCCGGTGCTGCGGCAGGTTGAGGGCTCCCGCGCGGTGGCCGAGGCGGTGGCGATGTGTCGCCCGGAGGTCATCTGCGCCTACCCGATCTCGCCCCAGACACACATCGTCGAGAACCTCTCGCAGCTCGTCAAGGCCGGCGATCTCTCCCCCTGCGAGTTCGTCAACGTGGAGTCGGAGTTCGCCGCGATGTCGGTCGCGATCGGCGCCTCGGCGACCGGGGCACGCTCCTACACAGCGACGGCGAGCCAGGGTCTGCTGTACATGGTCGAGGCGCTCTTCAACGCGTCCGGGCTCGGCCTGCCGATCGTGATGACGGTGGCCAATCGCGCGATCGGCGCCCCGATCAACATCTGGAACGACCACAGCGACTCGATGTCGCAGCGCGACTGCGGCTGGATCCAGCTCTACGCGGAGACCAACCAGGAGGCGCTCGATCTGCACCTGCAGGCCTTCAGGCTCGCCGAGGAGCTCTCCACGCCGGTGATGGTCTGCATGGACGGCTTCATCCTGACGCACGCCGTCGAGCGCATCGACATCCCCGATCAGTTGGCGGTCGACGCCTTTCTACCGCCGTTCGTGCCACGCCAGATGCTCGACCCCGACGAGCCGATCTCGATCGGCGCGATGGTCGGCCCGGAGGCCTTCATGGAGGTCAAGTACCTCGAGCACGCCAAGCAGATGCAGGCGCTCGAGCTGATTCCCGCGATCGCCGCCGACTTCAAGCAGGCGTTCGGGCGCGACTCGGGCGGCCTGATCCACAGCTATCGCGCGCAGGACGCCGAGACGATCGTCGTCGCGCTCGGCTCCGTGCTCGGGACGATCCAGGACACGATCGACGAGCTGCGCGATCAGGGGATGAAGATCGGCGCCGTCGGCATCACCTCGTTTCGCCCGTTCCCACTCGACGCGCTGCGCGCCGCGCTCGGTCACGCGCAGCGCGTGGTCGTGCTGGAGAAGGCGCTCGCCGTCGGCATCGGCGGGATCGTCACCGCGAACGTCCGCATGGCGCTCACGGGCATCGTGCTGCACGGCTACACGGTCATCGCCGGGCTCGGCGGGCGGCCGATCACCGTTGCCTCGCTGCGCGAGCTCTTCCAGCAGGCGGCGGCCGACGAGCTCGAACCGCTGACCTTCCTGGACATGGATTGGGAGGTCGTCAACCGCGAGCTCGCGCGCATGGTCTCGTCGCGCCACTCCGGCCCGTCGGCCGAGAACATCCTGCGCGACGTGGGACCGGTCGCGGCAGGCCCGGTATGAGGAGCCATCGAACATGACAGCACAGGCCACCCGCTTCTACCAGACCGGCAGCTTCGCGGTCGGCAACCGCCTGCTCGACCCCGAGCAGCGCTCGCTGCAGGCCGACGGGCAGCGGAGCAACTCGATCACCTGCGGTCACCGCGCCTGCCAGGGCTGCGGCGAGGCGCTCGGCGCGCGCTACGCACTGGACGCCGCGATGCGCGCCACCGGCGGGCAGATAATCGCCGCCAACGCGACAGGCTGCCTGGAGGTGTTCTCCACGCCCTACCCGGAGACCTCGTGGCGGATCGCGTGGGTCCACTCGCTGTTCGGCAACGCGCCCGCTGTCTCCACCGGCATCGCCGCCGCACTGCGCGCGAAGGGGCGCAGCGACGTGCGCGTGATCGGCCAGGGCGGCGACGGCGGCACCGTCGACATCGGCTTCGCCTGTCTGTCGGGCATGTTCGAGCGCAACGACGACGTGCTCTACATCTGTTATGACAACGAGGCCTACATGAACACCGGCGTGCAGCGCTCCGGCGCGACGCCGCCCGCCGCGCGCACCGCGACCACGCAGGCCGTCGGCCCGCAGCCGGGCAACCAGTTCGGCCAGGGCAAGAGCGTGCCGCTGATCGCGATGGCGCACGAGATCCCCTACGTCGCGACCGCCACCGTGGCCGAGCTGCGCGACCTCGAGGCGAAGGTCCAAACGGCGATGGAGATCCATGGCGCCCGCTACCTGCACGTCTTCGTCCCCTGCCCGCTGGGCTGGGGAACCGACTCGGGCGACACGATCCGGATCGCCCGCCTGGCGAAGGAGTCCGGGATCTTTCCTGTCTTCGAAGCGCGCGACGGCGAGGTCACCGGTGTCTCGAAGATCCGCCACCAGGTGCCCGTCGAGGAGTACCTGCGTCCGCAGAAGCGCTTCGCCCACCTCTTCAAGCCGCAGCCAAGGCCCGAGGTGATCGCCCGCATCCAGGCGGGCGCGGACCGCAACATCCACCGCTTCGGCCTGTTGGACGACCCCGAGGACGGCTCCCCCGCATGATGGACAAACCCTTCGCAATCACACTGGACGTCGGCTCGAGCCTCGCGAACAAGACCGGCTCCTGGCGCGACCAGCGCCCGAACTACATCCATCGCCTGCCGCCCTGCAACCACGCCTGCCCGGCGGGCGAGAACATCCAGCAGTGGCTCTACCACGCCGAGTCGGGCGACTACGAGACGGCCTGGCGCGAGCTGGTCAAGGACAACCCGCTGCCGGCGACGATGGGGCGCGTCTGCTACCACCCGTGCGAGACCTCCTGCAACCGCGTGCAGCTCGATGAGAGCGTCGGCATTCATTGCGTGGAGCGCTTCCTCGGCGACGAGGCGATCCGCCTGGGTTGGCAGCTGAAGGCGGAGAGCGAGCCGAGCGGCATGCGTGTGCTGGTGGTCGGGGCAGGGCCGTCCGGCCTGTCCGCCGCCTACCAGCTAGCGCGTCGCGGGCACGCCGTCACGATCCGCGAGGCCGGACCGATGGCCGGCGGCATGATGCGCTTCGGCATCCCGCGCTACCGCCTGCCGCGCGAGATCCTGGACGCCGAGATCGCGCGCATCCTCGACCTCGGCGTGAAGCTCGAGTGCAATGCGAAGGTGGCCAACATCCTCGAGGAGATGCAGAGCGGCGAATTCGACGCTGCCTTCCTCGCTGTCGGCGCCCACATCGGCAAGCGCGCCTACATCCCCGCGGGAGAGGCTGCACACATCCTCGACGCGGTCGCGCTGCTGCGCGACATGGAGGGCGAGGCGCCGCCGCTGCTCGGCCGGCGCGTCGTCGTCTACGGCGGCGGGAACACGGCGATGGACGCTGCGCGCACCGCCAAGCGCCTGGGCGCCAGCGAGGCGATCGTCGTCTACCGTCGCACCCGCGACCGCATGCCGGCGCACGACTTCGAGGTCGAGGAGGCGCTCGAAGAGGGCGTGCTGATGAAGTGGCTGTCGACGATCAAGCACGCCGACGACGGCGAGCTGCTGCTGGAGAAGATGGAGCTGGATGAGAGCGGCTTCCCGCAGCCGACCGGCGAGACCGAGGTGCTCGAGGCCGATTCGCTGGTGCTCGCGCTCGGACAGGACTCCGACCTCTCATTGCTCGACGGCGTCCCGGGTCTGGAGATCGAAGACGGCGTCGTGGTCGTCGACGAGCGCATGATGACCGGCCACGAGGGCATCTTCGCCGGCGGCGACATGGTGCCCGCCGAGCGGACCGTCACGGTCGGCGTGGGCCACGGCAAGCAGGCTGCGCGCAACATCGACGCCTGGCTGCGCAAGATCGAGTTCGTGCATCCGCCGGTGCCCGAACTGGCGAGCTTCGACAAGCTCAACGTCTGGTACTACGCCGACGCGCCGAAGACCGTCGCGCCCCAGCTCGACAAGATCCGCCGCCAGGGAAGCTTCGACGAGGTCACGCTCGGACTCGACGAGACCAACGCGCTGTTCGAGGCACGCCGCTGCCTGAGCTGCGGCAACTGTTTCGGCTGCGACAACTGCTACGGCGTCTGCCCCGACAACGCGGTTCTGAAGGTCGACGAGGCGGACGGCTACGCGTTCGACTTCGACTACTGCAAGGGCTGCGGGATCTGCGTCGCCGAGTGCCCCTGCGGCGCGATCGAGATGGTCCCCGAGATCGCCTGAGGCCTCCTGAGGTGTCGGGTCGGTGCATGCACCGACCCGCGGGTGGGTGCATGCACCCACCCGAAAGACATTGACCG
>CABDXV010000080.1_pt1 | contig 10605 bp, 6 predicted proteins | sample 3131821 | NCBI WGS metagenome assembly CABDXV01 (sample SAMEA5534336, study PRJEB31848) | metagenome | biome: tundra; feature: field; material: soil | place: USA | collected 2013-05 | depth 0.15 m | reverse complement strand
ACCGGGCGGACCTCACCAAATACCTCGCCGTGAATCGCGGACACGGCTGCGCCGTCCTGCGGATCGACGAGGAAGACGCGCGTTCTGACGACATCGCGGATTGTGGCATCGGTTTCGTGCAGCGCTTGCTCGATGATCTGAAGGCATCGACGACACTGAGCGCCGACTTCGTCGTCGACGTGCCCGTCAGGCCAGATCGCGGCCGTGGCGGCGACGAAGACCTGTTGGCCCACTCTTACGGCTCGGCTGAAACCGATGATGGGCTCCAGCGGGGAGCCTGAGCTGACACGACGGCGCACCAAGCGCAGCTTACGTAAGGATGCGGGACCGCACCGCACATGCCATCTTGGCGCGACCAGCAGCGGCGCGACGCGTCCGTGACGACCCGGAGCGGCGATGCCTACCGAGGTAGGCCGCGCAGGTTGTCCGCTGGGAACCACACGCCACGGCGGGCTGGGTCGCCGATTACGAGGAAGTCCGGGATGCCGAGGACGGCCCGATCGATGGCAACGTCCTTGACCAACAGTGCTCCGCAGCTGGTGCCACGCGAAGGGACACTCTCTGGTCTGGTAGAAGGCGCGCGAGCGAGCGAGGTCGCCCACGCCGAGCGTGATGAGGCTCACCCGCTGCTCCATGCGCGCATCTTGGCGTAGGGGCGTCATACGACCGGGCCTGCGCCCGCGTCGATGCGTTGTCGCGTTGCGCGAGCCGGTTAGGGGAGAAGCACAATCTTCCCGTGCGTCTTGCGCTTTGCCAGTTCCTGGTAGGCATCGCGCACGTCGGCGAGTGGGAACGTCCCCGCGATCGAAACCTCAAGGCTGCCGTCAGCGACCAGGCCGGCGATCTCGCCTAACAGCGCGCTGCTGGCGATCTGGTGGGTCCCCTCGCCGCGGACTCCGAGACGCTCGATGGCGGCGAAGTCGGCGATCGTGTTGATGCGCTCCACGGGGACGCCGAGGGAGACCGCGAGATCTACGTAGCCACCGCCGAAGGTGTCGATGAAGGCGCTGACACGACCGCCCGCCGCCTGCGCTATCCGCTCCGCCTGCCCCTCGCCATAGGCGACCGGAATTACACCGCGGTCGCGCAGCCAGGCGTGGTTGCCCTCACTCGCAAGGCCGATCACGGTCGCCTCGCTTCGCACGGCCAGCTGCACCGCGACTGAACCGACGCCGCCGGCCGCGCCAGAGACGACGACGACTTCGCCAGGCTGGGGCGCTACGGCGTCAACGCAGGCGTAAGCCGCCATGCAAGCGACGAACAGAGAGCCGGCAACCTCCCACGAAACGCTGTCCGGCTTTGCGGTGAGCTGATCGGCGGGAACCGCCACGAACTCAGCGTGGCTGGCCCGACGCTCGGTCCAGCCACACACAGCGTCCCCGACCGCGAAGGCGTTCACCCCACCCCCGAGCTCATCCACCACGCCCGCAAAATCGGTTCCCTGCCCGGAGGGGAAGGTAGCCGGCCAGCGAGCGTCCAGCAGACCCTCCCGGATCGAGATCTCGCCCGGGTTGATTGCCGCAGCCTTCACGCCGACCAGCACCTCGCCGGGCGCAGGCACCGGCCGATCGACCTCCCGAACCTCCAAGACCTCGGGCCCGCCGTAACGATCAAATCTCACTGCCTTCACGTGATCCTCGCAATCTCGATGACGACCCTGGCACTCCTGCTCCTCCCGACAAAGGTTAGCCAGGAGCACCACCGGTGCCTCGCCGGCGACGAACCCGTATGCACGCTGTCGGATTGAGCGATGGGCAGCAGCCCGGGGCAGCCAGACACACGAAAGGAGCCGCCCGCGACTCTCGCGGCTGGCATCGGGGAGCCGGCGATGGTCTGACGGCCGCCGCTTGTGGCGGCGCGTCGCGTCCTGTTCATGCGGCTGTGCGCGAGCCGCGCAGGAAACGCGCGATCGCGTCGGCAACGAGCTCGTCGAGCTGCTCGGCCTGGACCATTCCGCCGGTGACCAGCGCCGCGATGCCTTGGATCGTGGCGAAAAGCACGAGGCCGACGCGCTCGGGCTGGCCGCGTTCGAGTGCGCCGTCGGTTTGTCCTTGTTCGATCAGCGCGAGGATGACCGAGAAGGCGCGGTTGGCGGCCTCGTCGACCGCGCCGGACCCCTCGCGGTGCTTGCCCGCGAACATCAGCTCCAGCAGCGCTGCGTCGCGACTGGCGAAGCGGACGTAGGCCGCCGCGGTCGTCCGCAGTCGCTCCTCGAAGTCCGCGCCCGCGCCATCGACCGCGCCGCGCAGCTCGGCGCCGAGGCGCGCGAACCCGGCTTCGGCGAGGGCGTCGAGCAGCGCCTGGCGGTCGGGGAAGTGCCGCCGTGGCGCGCCATGGCTGACGCCGACCTCGCGTGCAAGCTCACGCAGCGACAGGTTCTGAGCGCCGCGCTCGCGGACCGTGCGCTCGGCCTGCGCGAGCAGCGCCGTGCGCAGGTTGCCATGGTGGTAGGGGCGCTCAGTCACCGCGCTCGAAGCCTAGCGGAGCAAGTTGTCGTTGACATCATTGTTGTCATAGTCTACATTGTTGCTTATGGCTACTTCGAGCACGACCCACATCCCTGACATGACCGGTCGCAACGTGATCGTCACCGGCGCCAACAGCGGCATCGGCCGCGCCGCCGCCCGTGCGCTCGCGGGCGCCGGCGCCCGCGTCGTCCTCGCCGTGCGCGACACTGCCAAAGGCCAGGCCGCCGCCGCGGCGATGCCCGGCGAGACCGAGGTCCGCCAGCTCGACCTCGCGAGTCTCGCCTCCGTGCGCGAGTTCGCGGCCGAGTGGGACGGCGACATCGCCCTGCTGATCAACAACGCCGGCGTGATGGTACCGCCGCTGACGCGCACTGAGGACGGCTTCGAGCTGCAGTTCGGCACCAACCACCTCGGCCATTTCGCGCTGACCAACCTGCTACTCGAGCGCATCGCCGGGCGCGCGGTAACCGTGTCCTCGGCCGGGCACCGCTTCGGCAGCATCGACTTCGACGACCTCAACTGGGAGCGCAAGCCCTACAAGGCCTGGCGTGCCTACGGGCAGTCCAAGCTCGCCAACCTGCTGTTCACCGCAGAGCTGCAGCGCCGGCTGACCGCCGCGGGGTCCGCCGTGCTCGCGACCGCCGCCCACCCCGGCTACGCGTCGACCAACCTGCAGTTCCACAGCGGACGCCGCGTTTTCAACCTCGTCGGAGCTCTCGGCAACCGCCTGCTCGCCCAAGACGAGGACGGCGGCGCCCTGCCGACGCTCTACGCCGCGGTCGCCGACATCCCGGGCAACAGCTTCGCCGGACCCGGCGGCTTCATGGAACAGCGCGGCGCGCCCAAGCTCGTCAGGCGCTCCAACGCCGCGAGCGACACCGACGTGGCGCGCCGCCTCTGGGACGTCTCGGAAGAACTGACCGGCGTGCACTTCCCGCTACACGCCGCCGCTATGGCGTAGCTCGCGGCTGGTCGGCGACGACCATCACCACGAGCATGCCGCGTGTTTGACGGCGAACTGCGAGTGCCGCAAAGCGCGAGCAGAGCAGCGCCCTCACCGGGATCGGCTGAAGGCGTCGACGGCGAGCGTCGTTGACGCGGGAGGGGACACGCGTGTCCGTCTCGGGGTAATCACGGAGATGACGCCCGTGTAACAGCGGATTGTCGGGTCTGGCGCGAGCGGTCAGTATGCGTTCGTGCCCACCGATGCGCTGTCGATCGAAGCAGCGCCGTACTCCGCTCCGGGGCGCGCTGCCCCCGCGGACCTGCCGCCGGGGCGGCGCGGGCTGCGCGGTCGGTTTGCCGCGGTCGTCGCGCTGCTTGCGTTGGCAGCGCTCTCGACGAACTGGTGGCACGGGCACAGCGAAGGGGGCGGTGGAGGATCCGGTTTTTCGATTGTGTACAGCTTCGACGGCTGGCGATCGTCGGCGCTGTTCATCTTCACGTTTGTGGCAGGTGGGCTGTGGGCGGGCGCAGCCGTGCTGTGGACCGCTCGGCGCACGTGGGGGTTGGCGCTCGGCGGCGAGTTCCTCGACGAGCTGTGCGGGCATGAGCGCCGCGCCAAGCGGCGCATAGCCGGCGGCCAGACCCTTCGCGAGCACGGCGACGTCGGGCAGTGCGTCCGGGGCGTGGTGGGCCGCGAGGAAGTGGCCGGTCCGCAACGCGCTGACGGACTCGTCGAACACGAGCCGAATGCCGTGACGGTCGCAGATCGTGCGGGCTCCGCTTGCGAACGATGGGTGCGGGACGTTGACGCCGGAGGCTTGGCCACCGATCGGTTCCATGACAAACGCGAGCACCTGCTCGGGACCGAGCCGCTCGATTGTCTGCTCGAGCGTGGCGAGGCTTGCTCCAGCCGCCGTCTCGGGCTGGAGGCCCGGAAGGTGAGTGGGGCCGGGATCTTGTCCGAGAGCACAGCCATCGGCCCCCAGAGCTCCGGCGCGTGCAGGTCGCCGTTGAGGCCGAGGGTCTGGAGGGTGGCGCCGTGGTAGCCGGGCATCAGCGAGATCACGCGGTGACGTTGAGCCTGTCCGGTCGCGACCGCGTGGGCGCGAAGGAAGTTCAGCGCCACCTCTACAGCTTCGGAGCCACCGGACGTGAGGTGCGCTCGCTCGAACCCGGCGCCGGCGAGCGAGGCGAGTCGCTCGGTGAGCGCTGCGTTTGCGTGATGGCGGGTGGTGCGCGAATAGGTGTAGGTGAGCGTTTGGCCCTGCTCCAGCATTGCCCGAAGCACGCGCTCATTGCCCTGGCCGAGCGCGGCGAGGAACGGGCCCGAACAGGCGTCGAGAAGGCGCCGGCCGCGATCGTCGACGAGGTAGATGCCGTCCCCCGCGACGATCGTCGGCAGAGCGCGTGCGACCGCACGGTCGAAGAGCACGTCCTGTGTCCCGCCCACCGTCGGAAAGCACCAGTCAGGCATCGACCAATCCCTCTGGACCGTCGCAAGCAATGCATCGACCATAGCGCGCCACAGCTGACGAGCGGCACGCGAGGCCACGCGAGGCCACGCTACGGCCGCTCGTTGCTCGTCAGCACTGCGGCTAGCGCCCAGAGGCTGTGTGCTGCGCCAGCGCATCACGTAGCGCCGCCGCAATATCGTCTGTGGACGATGATCATCCGCGACGCTGATCCGCAGCGCGACGCGGCCGCCTGTGCGGCGATCTACGCGCCGTACGTCGCCGACTCGGCGGCGTCCTTCGAGGAGCGCCCGCCGACCGCGGCGGAGATGTCGGTCCGCATCAGTGCGGCGCACGCATGGGTCCTAGCCGAGCACGACGGTCTCACGCTGGGCTATGCCTACGGCTCGCGCCATCGCGACCGCGCCGCCTACCGCTGGGTGGCGGATGTTGCTGTCTACATCGACGCCGGTCATCAGCGGTCGGGTGTCGGACGGGCGCTTTACACGCAGCTCTTCGAGCAGCTGCGGACGATCGGTCTTTGGGCGCTGTGTGCCGGGATCACCCAGCCGAACGACGCGAGCAACGGGCTGCATCGCGCGATGGGATTCGTCCCGGTCGGGACCTACAGCCGGATCGGCTGGAAGGCGGGGGCCTGGCACGACGTCGAATGGCTGCAGCTGGACCTGCGCCCCGGAGAGTCAGGAGCACCGGACGAGCTGGACGGCGCCGTCTAAGCCTCGGGAGGCACGCCGTCTAAGCGGGCTCGGCCGAGCAACGCCTTGGGCTGCTGGCTAGGCTGCGGACCCATGACGGTGGACCACCTGGATCTCGTCGTCTCCTCACTGGAGCGCAGCCTGGAGTTCTACCGCGGGCCGCGAGTGCTACTACGCGACGGGGTACTAGGCGGTCTTCTTCCATGACCCTGACGGGCTGAAGCTCGAGCTTCTCCATCGGCCGGGGGACGCGAGCTCGTGCTGGCGATCGAGGCGCTGGCGCGGCGGGTGCTCGAGCTCGAACAGGCGCAGAGCGGTCGCTCGCCCGTCACCGAGTCGTGAGGTCCGTGCCCGATCACGGTGTCGATGCGCTCGCGGGCGGCGGGTCGGTGCTCTCGACAGTAGCCGCACGCGGCTTTGGCTCGCCCACGCCGCGCAGGATCGATGCGGCGCTGGCCCGTGCGGCGCAGGACCGATGGAGCGCCTGCGCCGCGGGACTCTCAGCGCTTGGCGGCGGACTGCGCCGCGGCGACGCGTGCGACCGGTACGCGGAACGGCGAGCAGGAGACGTAGTCGAGGCCGGCCTCGGCGAAGAACTCGATTGACTCGGGATCCCCGCCGTGTTCGCCGCAGACGCCGATGTGGAGGTCCGGGTTGGCCGCACGGCCGTTGGCGACTGCCATGCGCACGAATGCGCCGACGCCTTCGCGGTCGATCGTCTCGAACGGCGAGCAGCCGACGATGTGCTCGTTGACGTAGCGCACGATGACAGTGCGCTCGATGTCGTCGCGCGAGAAGCCCAGCGCGGTTTGCGTGAGATCGTTGGTGCCGAACGAGAAGAAGTCGGCGTGCTCGGCGAGCCGACCTGCGATCACACAGGCGCGCGGCAGCTCGATCATCGTGCCGACGATGTAGTCGACGCCCTCCTGCATGCCCTCCTGGCTCGCGATCCGGATCACCAAGTCCCGCATCAGCGTGAGCTCGCGGTCGTAGTTGATCAGCGGGATCATCACCTCGGTCTGCGGCGCCCGGCCCGTGCGCTCGCGCACCGCCTTGGCGGCGCGCATGATCGCTGAGACCTGCATCTCGTAGATCTCCGGGTACAGGATCCCGAGGCGGCATCCGCGGGTGCCGAGCATCGGATTGGTCTCCGAAAGCTCCTGCACGCGCTTGAGCGTGCGCTGCAGATCGGGGACGTCTTCCGGATGGTGCTCGCGCGCTTCGCGCAGCTCGTCCAGCAGGTCGATCTCGCTCGGTAGGAACTCGTGCAGCGGCGGGTCGAGCAGGCGGATCGTGACCGGCAGGCCCTCCATCGCCTCGAACAGGCCCTCGAAATCTCCCTGCTGAAGCGGCAGCAGCTCGTCCAGGGCGGCACGCCGTTCGGCCTCGTCCGACGCCATGATCATCGCGCGCATCTTCGGCTGGCGGTCTGAGGCCATGAACATGTGCTCGGTGCGACACAGCCCGATACCTTCGGCCCCGAACGCGCGGGCGCGCCGTGCATCCTCGGGGACGTCCGCATTGGCGCGCACGCCCAGTGTGCGCAGCTCATCGGCCCAGGTCAGCACCGTCTCGAAGTTCTGGTCCATCTCAGGGTCGACCAGCGTAACGTCGTCGATCGTGATGTCACCGGTCGAGCCGTTGATCGCGATCAGGTCGCCCTCGTTCAGAACGGTCTTGCCGACGCGGACAGTGCCGGCCGCCAGGTCGATGTCGAGCGCGCTGGCCCCACACACGCACGGGCGGCCCATGCCGCGGGCGACCAGCGCCGCGTGCGATGCCTTGCCGCCCTCGCTCGTGAGAATGCCCTGCGCGGCGAAGAACCCGGCCACATCCTCGGCCTCGGTGAACGGCCGCACCAGCACGACGTGCTTGCCGGCCTCCGCAGCGGCGACAGCCGCCGGAGCGGTGAACACGATCGTGCCCTTGGCGGCGCCGGGGGACGCCGCGACACCCTTCGCCAGCACCGTGTACTTGGTCGCTCGATCGAAGGTCGGGTGAAGCAGCGCATCGAGCGATGAGGCGTCGATCGTAGCGATCGCCTGCGCCTTGGTGAGCAAACCTTCGCCAACCGCGTCGACAGCGAACCGAACTGCCGCCTGTGCGGGTCGCTTGGCGTCGCGTGTCTGCAGCATGTACAGACGCTCTTCCTCGATCGTGAACTCGGTGTCCTGGATGTCGCCGTAGTGGCGCTCGAGCTTGTTGAGGATGTCGGTCAGCTTCGCGTAGGCGTCAGGCATGACGTCGCGGAGCTCGGCGAGCTCCTGCGTGTTGCGTAGACCCGAGACCACGTCCTCGCCCTGGGCGTTCACCAGGAAGTCGCCCGAGGGCTCGGGTGAGCCGGTCAGCTCGTCGCGACTGAACGCCACGCCGGAGCCGGAGCTGTCGCCCTTGTTGCCGAACACCATCTGCTGTACGTTGACCGCGGTTCCCCAGTCGTCGGGGATGTGGTTGATCCGCCGGTAGGAGACCGCGCGGTTTCCGCTCCAGGAGTCGAAGACGGCGAGGATCGCCTGGTTGAGCTGGTCCGCCGGATCCTGCGGGAAGGGTTCCCCGGTCTGCTTCTGGAAGTCCCGTTTGAACATGTCCGTCAGCTCGCGCAACGCATCGACGTCGAGTTCGGTGTCGAGGTGCACGCCGTGGCGGGCCTTGACCTCCGCGATCTCGTCCTCGATGTGCTCGCCGGAGACGCCGCGCACGACGTTTGAGAACATCTGCACGAAGCGCCTGTAGCAGTCCCAGGCGAAGCGCTCGTTGCCGGTCGCCCGCGCAAGCCCCTCAACCGAGCCGTCGTTGAGGCCGAGGTTCAGGACGGTATCCATCATGCCCGGCATCGACTCTCGCGAACCCGAACGAACGGACAGCAGCAGCGGGTCGTCGGCATCGCCGAATCGCCTGCCGAGTCGAGTCTGCAGACGCTCGAGGGCCTCGTCGATCTGGGGCGCGAGCTCCGGCGGCTCCGCGCCGGTGGTCATGTGTATAACGCACGCCTCGGTGGTGATGACGAAGCCGCCGGGCACGAGGTCGGCGCCGAGCAGCCGCGTCATCTCGCAGATGTTCGCGCCCTTGCCGCCGAGCAGGTCGCGCATCTCGCGCGAGCCCTCCTCGAAGTCGTAGACGTACTTCTCGGCGTATTCCGTTTCCGTCGGCTGAAGCATTGATGGTGCGAGTGGCGTGGTTATGGTGTTTCCGGAGTTATTCACGTAAGAGAGCGTTGCATCGGCCGGGGTGCCCCGCCATCGGTAGGTTTCCGCAGCGTTGTGGGGCGGAGTACGGGCCGCGACGACGCACAGTCCGAACGCCACCTGCGACGCCGCGAAACACCCGCCCGGGCCGGCCGTCACCGGCGCGCGGCCTCAAGGCCCAGACACGCAACGCCGATGATTGTGGGCGCGGCAGAACCACACCGCGTGTCGTTGTGAACGGTAAGCCACCTGATCCGGCTTCGAACGGTCTCCTGAGCGAGGAACTCGTGCAGGACTGCGTGCGCAACCTGTTCGCCAGTCAGGCGGAGCGGTTGTGGTTCAAGGATCTGGACAGCCGGTTCCTCATGGTGAGCGAGGGTTGGCGGGCGGCGTACGCCCCGGGCTGTTCGCTCGAGCAGGTGATCGGCAAGACCGACTTCGACATGTTCACCCGCCCGCATGCCAGTGGGGCGTTCGAGGAGGAGCGGTCGGTGATAGCGACCGCTCAGCCGATCGTCGCGAAGATCGAGCGCGAGACCTTTGCCGATCGCCCGGACGCCTGGGTGTCGACCACCCGGATGGCGCTGCGCGACCGGCACGGCGCGATCATCGGCACCTGGGGGCTTTGCCGCGACGTGACCGCCCAGATCGCGGCCGAAGAGGCGCTCGTCCGGCAGGCGCTGCACGACCCGGTGACCGGTCTGGCGAACCGGGTGGCGTTGATGGACCGCCTCCAGCAGGCGCTGGTCGCGCTCGAGCGCCGGCCGGGACGCGTCGGGCTGGTCTTCGTCGATGTCGACGACTTCAAGGACGTCAACGACGCGTTCGGACACGATACAGGCGACCGCGTGCTCGTCGAGGTGGGCCGACGGCTGAGCGAGGTGGCGCGCCGCACCGACACGGTGGCTCGGCTCGGCGGCGATGAGTTCGTGCTGCTGCTCGCCTACCTCCACGACGACGCCGACATCCGGCTGATCTGCGACCGGGTCGCGAAAGCGATCCGAGCGCCCCTGAACGCGGACGCACGCCAGCTGCAGGTCACCGGCAGCGTCGGCGTCGTCACCACCGACGATCCGCTGATGGATCCGGGCGAACTGGTCCGGCGCGCCGACGTCGCGATGTATGCCGCCAAGCGGGCCGGCCGCAACCGCTTCGAGGTCTTCGACTTCGACGCTCATGCCCCGTCGGAGTCGCGCTCCGGCCTCGCCCTCGAGCTGGCAGGCGCGATCGAGCGCGACGAGCTGTTCGTCCTCTACCAGCCGCTGTTCCGCCTGGAGGATGGATCGCTGAGCGGTGCCGAGGCCCTCGTTCGCTGGCGGCATCCACAGCGCGGGGTCGTCCCGCCGGTGGATTTCATCCCGCTCGCCGAGGAGCGCGGAATGATCGGCGAGATCGACTCCTTCGTGCTGAACGAGGCGTGCCGCCAACTCGCGGCTTGGCAGGCCGCTGGCGAGGTGTCTGAAGAGTTCGTGATCTCCGTCAACGTCTCCGGGCGCCAGCTGCGCGACCGCGAGCTCGTGGATCGTGTGGCTGCGACGATCGAGCGGCACGGGATCGCGCCGGCGCGGCTGTGCCTGGAGATCACGGAGACCGCGCTGATCGGTGAGCTCGGCGACGCGAACCATGTGCTCGAGTCGCTCTCGCAGCTCGGCGTGCGGATTGCGCTCGACGACTTCGGCACCGGCTATTCGACGCTCGTGCATCTTCAGGCGCTGCGGGCCGACATCCTCAAGATCGACCGCAGTTTCGTCGCACAGCTCGGCAGAGGGGAACGCGACCGTGAGATCATCGTCGCCGTCACGGCGATGGCTCACGCGCTCGGCATGACCGTCGTCGGCGA
>CABDXV010000058.1_pt1 | contig 10997 bp, 8 predicted proteins | sample 3131821 | NCBI WGS metagenome assembly CABDXV01 (sample SAMEA5534336, study PRJEB31848) | metagenome | biome: tundra; feature: field; material: soil | place: USA | collected 2013-05 | depth 0.15 m | reverse complement strand
GCGCAGCTGTTGTCCGGCGTCGCGCAGGACCGCGCCCACACTGTCGGTCGACTCGTCGGTGCCGGAGTGGCGCGAAGCCATCCCGGCCAGCCGGCGCGCCTCGTCCTCCAAACGTTGCGACTCCGCGAGCAGGTCCTCCATACTGCTCGAGGAGCGCCGCTCGGCGGCGGGCGGACGGACGCGGACGGTCGACGGCTCGGCGTCCCAGGCGGCCCGTCTCGCGGGATCGCGAAGCACCTCGTAGGCCTCCTGCACTGCCTCGAACGCGGCGGCACTGCCGCCCCCATCGGGATGGGCCCTTCTCACCGCGGCCCTGTAGGCCGCGTGGATCTCCGCCTGCGGCGCGCCACGCGGCACTCCGAGCACGGCATACGGATCCACCCCGGCGGGCATGGGGGCAACCCTAACGGACCGGAGCTGTCGCGATGCGTGCGCGAGCTGCCGCGCCGACGCGGCATCGCAACGCACGAGCGCACAGCGACGCGGCGCGTCAGGCGATCGGTTCGTCCTCGCGCGGGACGATCAGCGGCCCGAGCGGGACCAGTGCCGGCTCCTTGACCGCGATCGCCTCGCTGATCTCGGCCTCGATGCCGAACGCGGAGCCGTCGCACTCGATCCGAAAGCGCTTGGGCGCGACGCGATCATCGGGCAGCACCGGTACTCCCCACAGCTCATCCCAGCCGAACAACTCGAAGTTCCCGGGGTTCAGCAGGATCGCCCTGGGCGCCAGCGGGCAGGACTGCGCGTGATGGTCCAGGCCCTTGCGGATGAACTCGAGCATCTCGGCTTCGAGCGACGGCATGGTCTCAATGTAGTGGTTCGGGAGTGGCGTCGTGCGCAAGCAGTGCCGCGTAGTAGCCGTCGCGCGCGAGCAGTTCCTCGTGCGTGCCGCGCTCGACGATCGCGCCGTGGTCGAGGACCACGATCTGGTCGGCGTCACGAATCGTCGAGAGGCGGTGGGCGATCGTGATCGTGGTGCGCCCCTCGGCGAGCTGGTCGAGCTCCTCCTGCACGTCGCGCTCGGTTCGCGTGTCGAGCGAACTGGTGGCCTCGTCGAGCACCAGGACCGGTGGATTGCGCAGAATCGTGCGGGCAATCGCGATGCGTTGCTTCTCGCCGCCGGAGAAGCGGTACCCGCGCTCGCCGACGACCGTGTCGTAACCGTCCGGCAGCGACGCAACCAGGTCGTGGATCCGGGCCGTGCGTGCCGCCGCCTCGATCTGCTCGTCGGTCGCCTCCGGGCGCGCGAAACGCAGGTTCTCGCGCACCGTCGCATGGAACAGGTAGGTCTCCTGCGAGACGACGCCGACGGTGGCTGCGAGCGACTCGAAGCTCGCATCGCGCACGTCGATCCCGTCGATCGTCACCCGACCCGCCTGGGGCTCGTAGAGTCGCGCGACCAGGTAGCCCAGGGTCGTCTTGCCCGCGCCCGTCTCGCCGACGACCGCGGTGCGCGTCCCGGCCGGGACCACGAGATCGACGTCGTGGAGCGTCCACGGAGAGTCATCGGTGTAGCGAAAGCCCACGCCCTCGAGCGCGACCTCGCCGAGCAGCTCGTTGGGACGCAGCACGACCGGGTTCGGAGCCTCGACGATGTCGACCGGCAGGTCGAGATACTCGAAGATCCGATCGAACAGCGCGAGCGACGCCTCGACGTCGGTCCCGACGGAGAGCAGCTGGGCGATCGGGAAGAGCAGTCGCGTCTGCAGCGTCGTGAAAGCGACGACGGTGCCGATCGAGATCGCTGAGCCGCTGTGGCCAAAGCTCTGGCCGGCTACCCAGTAGACGATCGCCGGCTGAACGGAGAAGGCCATGTTGATCGTCGACATCAGCCAGCGGCCGGCCATCCGCGAATGGACCTCGAGGTCCGCCAACTGATCGGACTCGCCCGTGAATCGCGTCGCCAGGTTCTCGCCGCGGCCCATCGTCTTGCCGAGCATCATCCCCGAGACCGAGAGCGACTCGGCCACCAGCGAGGAGATGTCGGCGAGCCGACTCTGCAAGCGCGCGGTGATCGCGCGTCGCTCGCGCCCGACGCGCCGCGTCAGCCAGACGAACAGCGGCAGCAGGGCGAAGGAGATCAGCGCGAGGCGCCAGTCGAGCAGCGCCATCGCGATCGTCGTCGCGATGACCGTCGTCGCGTTCTGCGCGATCGTCGTCGCGGTGCTGGTCGCGACGTTGTCGATGCCGCCGATGTCGTTGGCGATCCGCGACTGGACCTCGCCCGCGCGCGTGCGCGTGAAGAACGCGAGCGAGAGCCGCTGGAGGTGGCGATAGACCGCTACGCGCAGGTCGTGCATCACGCGCTGGCCGATCTCGTTCGAGATGTACGTCTGCACGACGCTGAGCGCCGAGGTCGCGACCGCTACCGCGATCATGCCGAGCACCAGTTCCGTCAGCAGCTTCTCGTTGTGCTTGAGCAGCGCGTCGTCCAGCACGGCGCGCAGCAGGAACGGCGAGATCATGCTCAGCCCCGATGAGAAGACGATCAGCGCGAGGACACCCGAGAGGCGCATCCGGTAGGGGGCGAAGAGCCGCATGATCCGGCGGCGCTCGCGCTCGCGCCCCGGATCGAGCAGCGGCGGGGGGGTCTCGCCCGAGCCGAGCACGCGCGAGCTGCGACCGCGTCCTCGCCCGCCTCGGCCGCGACCAGGGCCACCGAGGCCATGACCGTCACCGCCGTGGAATGTGCTCATGGAGGCAGCCTAGCGGGGGCCGCCAATCGCCCGACTCGGCCGGCGTGCGATCCGCCCGCCGCCGGCTTTGCACTCGCGTTTTCGCCCGCGCCGGCCGCGAATTGTGCTCGAAGCCGACTAGCCTGTAGCCGATGGCGCTCACCCCCGGCATCCTCGCCCGCGGCCCGTGGGCGCTCGATCAGGTCGCGGTTCGCTGGCGCGAGGCGCCGTATCAGCCGCCCGGCCGCGCGAGCGCAGACGCCGACGCGGCGATCGCGGCGCTGCGCGAGCGCGGCTCGCCGGCGCATGACGGCATCTCTGCCCGCCTCGCCGACCACCAGGCGGACGCCGCGGGACTGGTGCTCGAGCTCGAGCCCGCCCGCTGGGCCCTGCGGCTCAACCGCACGGACGCCTCCCAGAGCCTCGCCAGCCTGTGCGTGGTGCGTGCGAGCGACGGCCGCTGGCTTGCGGGGCGGCGAGCGGGCTGGCTGGCCACCTGGGCCGGACGCTGGGCGCTGGGCGCGGGAGGCGCGGTGGACAGCGGCGAGAACCCCGCCAGCACGCTCGGACGCGAGCTGCGAGAGGAGTGGTCGGTGAACGCCGAGCGGATCACCGTCGAGGCGCTCGTATGCCTTCCCCACCAGCTGGTCTTGCTGCTCGGCCTGGCATGGCTGGCCGAGGACGCGGTGGTGGTCCCCGACGCGGAGCACGACGCCTTCGCGTGGTGGCCGGCCGAGATCGATCGCTGGCCGGCCGAGGCTGACGAGCCGCTGCGAGAGACGGCGATGCTGCTCGCGAGCGCATGATCACCTTCAACCGCCTCAAGTACGTCTCGTTCTTTCACTCGCTGGTCTACCTCTCGCTGCTGATCGTCGCCTTCGGCCTGCACAACCCGCAACCCGAGACGTTCATCCTCGGCCTCTCGCACGGCCTGCTTTGGATCGGCATGTCGCTCGTCTGCGTGGTGGCGGTGCGGCTGCGGATCATCCCGCTGCGCGTCGCGGTCGCGGTCGCCGTGCTCGGCGGGATCGGGCCGTTCTTCGGCAGCGTGGAGTTCATCCGCGAGGAGCGCCGCAGAGCAGCCGTGGCGCATTGACGCAGGGCAGTCGGTCACACGATGCTGGGCGAGCCCGGCTCGCGCGATGAAGGACAGCCCGGCGCCCAATGAGCGGGCGTTCGCCATCGCCACACCGGCGGTGTGGAAAGCCACTCCTCCCGGCACGCTAGATTACGTGGAGATGGTGGCCGAAACGACGGCGCAAGTCGTTATGCCCCATATGGGCGACTCAGTAAGCGAAGGAACGATCCTCGAGTGGCGTAAGTCAGAGGGGGATCACGTGTCCGCTGAGGAGACCATCGTCGAGATCTCGACCGACAAGGTCGATGCCGAGGTCGTCGCGCCGATCGCGGGCACGGTAGTGAAGATCCACGCCGCCGCCGGTGACACCGTCGCCGTCGGTGCGCTGCTGGCCGAGATCGCACCCAACGGCGGCGCGCCGCCCAGCGGGGCCGTTGCGTCCGGCGCCGACGCGAGCCCGGACGCAGCGACCGCCAACGGCTCGGCCGCGGCCGAGGGCTCGACTGCGAGCGGAGGCTCGGCCGCGGGCAACCGCTCAGCCGCCGCCGGCTCCGACGGGCCGCCCCCGGCCCCAACCGGCGAGCCGGCTGCGACGATCGACATCGTCACGCCGGCGGCTGGCGAGTCCGTCACCGAGGGCACGATCCTGGAGTGGGCGGTGAAGATCGGGGACGTGGTCGCAGCCGGTGACACCGTCGTGGAGATCTCGACCGACAAGGTCGACGTCGAGCTGCCGGCGCCCGCCGCCGGCACGATCACAGAACTGCTCTCAGAACCTGGCGACACCGTGACCGTCGGTCAGGTGATCGCGCGGATGACGAGCTCAGGGGCGCTCACCCGTGGCGGCGCCCCACCGCCCGCGGGCTCGGCACGAGCCACGCCCTCGGTCGAGCCCTCGAGCGCGCCAGCGGACTCGGCCAAGGCTTCGCCGGTCGCTCGGCGCGCGGCCGAGGCGCTCCACGTCGACCTCGGGTCGCTCGCCGGCAGCGGCCGCGCCGGACGGATCGTCAAGCAGGACGTGCTGGCCGCCGTTGAGGGCGCGAACGCCGGCGCGGACGTCCAGCCGAGCTCGACCACGGAGCTGCGCGGCGGCGCCGCAATGCTCGTCCACTACATGGAGGAAAGCCGCTCGATCCCCACGGCGACGAGCTTCCGCACGATCGTCGTCAGCGAGCTGGACGGCCGTCGCCGCCAGCTCAAGGAGGCGGGCGCGAAGGTCTCCTTCACCCATCTGATCGCCTTCGCGATCGCGCGAGCCGCAGCAGAGCTGGGCGTGATGGCGGACCGCTTCGCCGAGATCGACGGCAAGCCCCACCGCGTGCACGAGGGCGCCGTGAACCTCGGCCTCGCAGTCGACGTCGCCAAGAAGGACGGCTCGCGCACGCTGATGGTGCCGGTCATCCGCGACGCCGCCGGCCTGCGATTCGACGAGTTCCTCGCCGCCTACGACACGCTCGTCGACAAGGCGCGGACGAACACGCTGACCGCTGACGATCTGGTAGGCGCGAACCTGACGCTGACCAACCCGGGCGGTCTGGGCACCGGCGCCTCGGTGCCGAGGCTGATGCCCGGCCAGGGCACAATCGTGGCGACCGGTTCGATCGGCTTCCCACCAGGCCTTGGCGGGATCGGCGAGCAGATCGGCGCGCAGAAGGTGATGACGCTGACCTCGACCTACGACCATCGGATCATCCAGGGCGCGGAGTCGGGGCGCTTCCTCGCGCGGATCGAAGCGCTGCTCGGCGGCGCCGACTCCTTCTACGAGGAGGTCTTCGCGGCGCTCGCGGTGGCGCTCGCGCCGCTGCCGGCCCGCGCCGAGCAACAGCCAGCGGCGACGTCGCCGGCGGCGGCGACCGGACCGGGCGAGGAGCTGCTCCAAGCCGTGGCGACCGCGGACGCGCTGGTGAGCTCGCTGCGCACGCACGGCCACCTCGCCGCAACGCTTGACCCACTCGGTTCCCCGCCGCGCGGCGACCCGGCGCTGGACCCGCGGTCGATCGGACTCACCACGGTGCTGATGGCGCAAATCCCGTCGAGTCTGCTGCACATCTACGTTCCGGGAGCGACGCTCGCGGAGGCGTTCCCGCACCTGCGCGAGACCTACTGCGGCACGATCGCCTACCAGATCGAGCACATCGCTTCCCACCAGCAGCGACGCTGGCTGCGCGAGAAGATCGAGAGCGGCACATTTCGCCAACCGCTCAGCCCGACCGAGCAGCGCGCGCTGCTCACCCGCCTGATCGAGGTCGATGCGCTCGAGCGCTTCATGCACAAGGCGTATCTGGGCCAGCACCAGTTCTCGATCGAGGGCATCGACATGACGGTCCCGATGCTCGACGAGATGATCGGCCTGTCTGCAGCCGGCGGAGCGCGCGAGGTGATTGTCGGGATGGCCCACCGCGGCCGCCTCAACGTGCTCGCACACAACCTCGGCCGGCCCTACGGAACGATCTTCGCGGAGTTCGAAGGGGCCTCCACGCTCGAAGCGGTCACGACCATCCCCCAGGGCGGCACCGGCGACGTCAAATACCACCACGGTGCCCAGGGTTCCTACAAGCTCGCCTCAGGCGATTCGATCCAGGTCAACCTCGAGTCCAACCCGTCGCATCTGGAGTACGTCTCCCCGGTCGTGATGGGCGCGACGCGCGCCGCCCAGAGCACCCACGACGGCCCGCACCCAGAGCGCGACACCACGCGAGCAGTGGCGATCGTAATCCACGGCGACGCCGCGTTTCCCGGGCAGGGCGTGGTCGCCGAGACGCTCAACCTCCAGACGCTCGACGGCTACACCGTCGGCGGCACGCTGCACCTGATCACGAACAACCAGATCGGCTTCACGACCGATCCCGACGACGCCCGCTCGACGCAGTGGGCCTCCGATCTGGCGAAGGGCTTCGACATCCCGATCATCCACGTCAACGCCGACGACGTCGAGGCCTGCATCTCTGCGGTGCGCCTCGCGTTCGCCTACCGCGAGGAGTTCGGCCATGACGTGCTGATCGACCTGATCGGCTACCGCCGCTTCGGCCACAACGAGTCCGACGAGCCGGCCTACACGCAGCCCGAGATGTACACCACGATCAAGGGCAAGAAACGTGTGTCGGAACTGTGGGCCGATGAGCTGATCCGCCGCAGGGTCATCACCCCGCCGGAGGTGGACGAGCAGCTGGCGTCAGCCTGGGACGAGCTGACGAGCCGCCATCAGGAGCTCAAGGACCACATCGCGGCAGTACTCCACGAGAGCGGCGAGGCCGACCCCAACACCGGCGAGTACCGGCTGGATCGCACGGCCTCACCCGAGATCGCCACGGCCGTCTCCGCCGAGCTGCTGCGCGAGATCGACCGGAACCTGCTGCGCGTCCCCGCCGGCTTCACCGTGCACCCCAAACTGATCCGCCAGCTCGAACGCCGCAGCCAAGCGCTCGAAAGCGAGATCGACTGGGCGCATGCGGAGGCGCTGGCCTACGGCTCGCTGCTGGCCGAGGGAACGCCGATTCGGCTGACCGGCCAGGACGCCGAGCGTGGCACCTTCAGCCAGCGCCACCTCGTCCTGCACGATGCCGACAACGGCCAGACGGTCTGCCCGATCGCGCAGCTGCCCACCTCGCGCGCGCCGTTCGAGCTTCACAACAGCCCGCTGTCGGAGGTCGGGTGCATGGGCTTCGAGTACGGCTACAGCCAGGAGGCGCCCGAGACGCTGGTGCTATGGGAGGCGCAGTTCGGCGACTTCGTCAACTCCGCGCAGGTGATCGTCGACCAGTTCATCGCGTCTGGTCTCGCGAAGTGGGGACAGACCTCGCGCCTGACGCTGCTGTTGCCGCACGGCTACGAGGGCTCTGGCCCCGAGCACTCCTCGGCGCGCCTGGAGCGCTTCCTCGCGCTGGCCGCGGAAGGCAACCTCCGCATCGCCACCCCGACCACCCCGGCCCAGTACTTCCATCTGCTGCGCCGCCAGGCCATGCTCGTCAAGCAGCGCCCGCTGATCGTGATGACGCCAAAGTCGTTGCTTCGACTGTCCCAGGCCACGAGCACGCTGGCCGAGCTCACCGACGGTCGGTTCCACCCGGTGCTCGCGGAGCCCGGGCTCGACGATGCGAAGGTGACGCGGCTGATCCTCTGCACCGGCAAGATCTACTACGACCTGGCCGGCCACCCCGACCGCGCGGGCAACGAGCGGATCGCGGTCGGCCGCGTCGAGCTGCTCTACCCATTCCCCGAGCAACAGGTGCTCGAGGTCATCGCCCGATATCCAAACCTCACCGAACTGGCCTGGGTGCAGGAGGAACCGCGCAACATGGGCGCGCGTGCGCACATGAACGCGCGCCTGCGGCAGGTAATGCCCCGCGAGCTGTCCTACGGCTACATCGGGCGACCCGAGCGCGCGAGCCCCGGCGAGGGCTACCCGGCGGCGCACGCCACCGAGCAGAGCCGGATCGTGCGCACCGCGCTCGACCTCTCGGTGGTGCTCTCGCAGTTCCCGGCGAAGACGCCGGGCGAGCGCTGACCGCGCGCCGCGGCTCGTTTGCGCAGACCACACCGGCGCCGTTTGCGCGGTCGACCGGTTGCCCTGATCATCGAGGTGGTCCCGTCGTTCGAGGCCGACGATCGCAGCGTGCTCGCGGACCTGCGCGAGTCGGTCGACTACTGGACCTACACGGCAGCTCGTGCGTCACCTGCTCGCCCTCTTGCTCGATCACGAGCTCGACGGCGAGGACGTCGCGACCGGCCGGATCCTCGAGGTGACCCGCAACGACTGGGGCTTCGAGCACACGATCCACCGCACGCTCGCCACAGTCCGTGAGCTGGCCGCCGCCGTCGGCCTGACCGACGAGCAGCAGCAGCGCGTTGCGACGCGCAGCCAGGAGCTCGACGCCCTGCTCGAGCGCGTCCCCAAGGGCGTGAAGTGGAAGGCGCGCGCGCCAGGGTCGGCGAACGCGTGAAGTGGTACCAGGAGCCGGAGGAGGCACGGTAGCGACCGCGCCGCGGCACTAACCGAACAGCGTCAACTCCGGCTCGCGCTCGCCGCGCAAAATGGCCAGATCCACCTCGACGCAGACAATGCCCCGCGAGGCCGCCAGCACGCCCGCCTGAGGCTTGATCTGCTGCGCGGCCAACACACCGCGACAGTCGCGCATCGCCGGGTCGAGCCGGATTCGCTCGAGGTAGCGGCTGAGCTGCTCGACCGCGTCGATCGTGCCGACGCGCTTGATCTCGACGGCGACCCAGCCGTCGCCCGGGTCGCGGCACATCAGGTCCACCGGCCCGATGTCGGTCGGCCACTCGCGGCGCACGAGCCGAAAGCCCTCGCCGCAGCGCTGCGGAGCCGCAGCGAGCAGCTCCTGCAGGTCCCGCTCGACGCCGTCCTTCTCGAGCGCGGCCGCCTCACCCATGTCGTGGGTCATGTCCAGCAGCACCTCGTCGATCGCGATCTCGAGCCGCTCCTCCCCCTTGCGCTTGCGCACCTCGATCCGCGTCGGCGGATCGCCCTCGACATCGATCACCGTGGGCGCGGTCATCCAGTTCTGGGGCTTGTAGCCGCCACTGTCGGCGTGCACCATCATCGATCCGTCGGACTTCAGCACGAGCAGGCGCACGGCCATCGGCAACACGGTCGTGAGGCGGCCGGCATAGGAGACCTGGCAGCGGGCGACGATCAGGCGCATCGGCGAAAACTACTGTCCGGCCCCGACGCGCGCAGCGGGCGCGCATGGCGTCAGCGCTCGTAGACGGCTCTGGCGATCGTTGCCGACAGCCACCCGAGCCACCCTCCACCAGCGACCAGAAGAAACGAGCTGAAGGTGGCATAGCCGCTTGTCGTCCCGGCAACGATCAACACGACTCCCCAGACGACGACACAGCCAAGGCTGTAGGCCTTGTAGGTCCTGAGCTTCTCCATGCGGCTGATCAAGCATTCTTCCTCTCGGCGACGGGGCTGGATGCGGCGACCGACGCCGTAGCGGCCAGCGCGACCAAGACGCGCCCTGACACGAGCGCTCGACCATCGCGCTGAGCGCCCTTACGCGAACGGCCCGGCGGGCGGCGGCGCGAGGCCTTCGGCGCCCGGCCGGAGGGGGTCGTCGTCGGGCTCCGCGAGCGTGCCGGTCGGATCGCGCCGCGGCACTCCGTTGAGCACGTCACGGAACTCGCGCATGCCGACGCCCAGTGCGCGGGCGACCTCGGGGAGGCGCTTGGGGCCTAGGAAGATCAACGCGATCGCCGCGAAGAACAGGAGGTGAACTGGGCTGATCAGGTTCATGCGATCCCTACGGCGCACAGGGACCTGTGCGCATCAAGGCAAGACTACGCCGCCGGCAGCACGCGCGGCTCGGCGCTGCGCATTCGCTCCAGCAGCTCAGCGACCTCGCTGCCGCCGCCGAGCTCGAGCGCGCGCTCGCATGCATCCAGGCACTCGACGATGAGCTCGGTGCGCGCGAGCGCGTGCGCGAGCCGCGTCCACGCCGGCAGAGACTCGCCGTCGAGCTCCACCGCCTGCTCGCATGCCGACACCTCGCCGCCGAGGTCACCGGCGAGCGCCAGCGCGAGCGCGAGGTCGAGTAGCGCCTCGACGCTCGGCTCGAGGCTCTGTGCGCGCCGCAGGGCATCGATCGCGCCGGCGCGGTCCATCAGGCGCAGTCGCAGCCGCCCGAGCCGCGCCCACTCGCCGGCGTCGCCGGGCGCGCGCGCCGTCGCACGCTCCGCCGATTCGGCGGCGAGGTCGATCGCGCCCATGTCCTCGTAGATACGCGCCGCGAAACGGTGAGCGGCCGGCCGAGCACCATCGACCCGAGCCCAGTCCCTGACCGCGCGCGCCGCGGCGGCCAGGTTGTCGGCCTGCCAGAAGGCCAGCGTCATCATCCGCAGGACCGGCACGTTGTTGGGCTCGGCATCGCGCGCGTAGATCAGCCGCTGGGCGGCGAGCGCATAGTCGCCCTCGGCGAGCGCGTGCTGCGCGGCGGTCATGAAGCGCTCGACGCGGTCGGCCGCGGGGTCCGGCGTCGAGAAGTCGACGAAGCTCAGGCTACCTGCGGGAACCGTTCGGATCCCGTGGCTGAAGAGCACGCGCGCCCACTGGCGGACGTCGTCGCCGTCGCCGGTGAAGTAGATCCCGGTGACGCTGCCCACGCCCCACTCCGGGTAGCTCAGACAGCGGGCATAGCGATGGACGACCGAGTGATCCGGCACACGACTGCCAAACGGATCGTGGTGCGTGCGCTCTGCGGCGGCCGCGCGGGCGCGCTGCTCGG
>CABDXV010000048.1_pt1 | contig 11219 bp, 9 predicted proteins | sample 3131821 | NCBI WGS metagenome assembly CABDXV01 (sample SAMEA5534336, study PRJEB31848) | metagenome | biome: tundra; feature: field; material: soil | place: USA | collected 2013-05 | depth 0.15 m | reverse complement strand
GCCGGCGTGACGGTGATCGTGCCCGACGCCGGGTTGGCCGCGGATGGGACCTGCGTGACCTGCCCGATCGGGATGTTGGCCGGGAACAGCGAGGCGTGCTGGGTGGCCCGCTCACCGGCCGTGACGATCAAATCGCCGACCTTCACCTCACTCGGAAGCGAGACGTAGCTCATCACCAGCTCGCCCGGACTCCCGGGCTGCGGCCCGATCAAACCGTTCTCGCGGCTGGAGCTGTCACGCGCCGCGACGCCTGCCGAGGGGTCGTTGATCAGTGTGACGATCGCCGAGCCCGCCGCGACCTCGGTCACCGTGCCGATCAGGCCGTCCGCGTCGATCACGGGGTCGTTGACACTCACGCCGTCCCCGCTCCCCACGTCGATCGTCACGTGGCTGACCCACAGGCTCTCCGGCTGGCTGATCACGCTGGCAGCAACCGGCCCGTCCGGGGCGAGCGCCAGGGTGCCGTCGAGCCGGTGCAGCTTGGCCGTGTCTCGGCTCGCGTTCTGCTGCGCCTGCAGCGCGACTATCGTCGCGTGCGCCTGGGCCAGCTGCGTGCGCAGCTTGTCGCGCTGACTGGCCGCATGGAAGACGTCGCCCACCGCGTTGAACAGGTCGTGCACCGGGGTCAGCACCTTGCTGGCGGCGGTCTCGACCGGCGAGAGCACGTCGAGGAACCCGCTCTGCACGGTGCTCAGGGGCCCGCCGCCCGAGCCGCCAAAGCTCGCGCTGATCAGGATCAGGGAGAGGACGACGAGCAGCGCAAGCACTGCACGACGTCGGCGAACAGTCTTGTCATGCACAGTGAAAGTGGGGTAGCAGTACAGGGTAGGGGCGCGCAGCCGCGCAGCGTGTGAGCGGGCATGGTTGCCATCAGCGTCGGCGTCGCCGGTTGCCGTTGCGCCCGGCGGCGCGGTTGGTGCGATGGATGACCTCGAACTCCTCGAGCGAGCGGCCCGAGCCGACCGCCACGCACGTCAGCGGCGACTCGGCGAGGTGCGTCGGTATCTGGGTCTCGTCGCGAATCCGGTCGGCGAGCCCCTGCAGCAGGGCTCCTCCGCCGGCGAGCACGATGCCTCGGTCCATGATGTCGGAGGCCAGCTCCGGCGGCGTGCGGTCGAGCGTGGCCTTGATCGCGTCGACGATCTGCGACAGCGGCTCCTCGATCGCGACGCGGATCTCCTCGCTGGTCAGCACCACGGTCTTCGGCAGCCCGGAGACCATGTCGCGACCGCGAATCTCAGCCTGCAGTTCCTCCGCCATCGGGAATGCCGAGCCGATCTCCAGCTTCAGCTCCTCGGCCGTCTGCTGCCCGATCAGCAGCTTGTACTCGCGCTTGGCGTAGTTGATGATCGCCTCGTCGAGCTCGTCGCCGGCGATCCGGATCGACTGCGAGACGACGATCCCGCCGAGCGAGATCACCGCGACCTCGGAGGTGCCGCCGCCGATGTCCACGACCATCGACCCGGTCGGCTCGCCGACCGGCAGGCCCGCGCCGATCGCGGCGGCCATCGGCTCCTCGATCAGGTAGGCCTGGCGCGCGCCGGCCGAGAGGCAGGCCTCTTCGACCGCGCGCTTCTCCACACCGGTCACCCCGGAGGGCACGCAGACGACGACGCGCGGGTGTGCGAAGCGGCTCTGGTGGACCTTCTGGATGAAGTGGCGCAGCATCTCCTCGGTCACGTCGAAGTCTGCGATCACACCGTCCTTCAGCGGCCGGATGGCTGAGATCGTGCCCGGCGTACGGCCGAGCATCCGCTTGGCCTCGATCCCGACGGCGTGCACCTCGCCGGTGCGTGAATCGATCGCCACGACGCTTGGCTCCGAGAGCACGATGCCCCGACCGCGAACGTAGACCAGCGTGTTAGCCGTGCCCAGATCGACGGCCATGTCGCGGCCGCCGAACCCGGTCATGTAGCTGAAGATACCCATTTGGGCAACGCGCAAGACGTGGATCGGAGCGGACGCGCCGCGCCGCCTGCCCTCCGACGTGCGGGGGACGGCTGTACGGAGGAGGCCCCCGTCTTGGAGTGGGGAGTGTAGCGGACCTCAGACTCTCCACACCGCCGCGCCGGGGCCCGGAGGATCCGATTAACGCTGCATTTCAGGGGCTTCCGGTGTGCTGAAACGATTGTTGCGCTCAGCCAGCAGGGCCGGGCAGAGCGCCAGCAGGGTGCCGACCGGCAGGCCGACCACGTTGGTCCAGTCGCCGGCGATCGAGGCGACCAGCGCGCAGCCCGCGCCCTGGATCGCGTAGCCGCCCGCGCGATCGCGCCACTCCCCGGTCGCGACGTACCACTCGATCGTCGGCTCGTCGAGCTGGCGGAAGGCCACCGCCGTCGCGGCGGTCGCGGTCAGCGGCGCCTGCTCGAGCCCGATCAGGGCGATTGCGCTCACCACGGTGTGCGCAGCGCCCGACAACGCGCGAAGCGTCTCGCGCGCCTGCGCGTCGTCCCCAGGCTTGCCATACAGCCGCCCACCGAGCGACACGACCGTGTCGACGCCCAGCACCACCTCATCCGCCGCGCGCGCCACCGCCAACGCCTTGCCGAGCGCGTTGTCCGCCGCGACGTGCTCCGCCTCACCGCTCTCGCACTCGACGAAGGCCGACGGCCGCGCGATGAACGACACCCCCAGTGCCTCGAGAATCGCCCGCCGCTGCGGCGAGCGGGAGGCAAGCACGAGTTGGCTTCCGTCAGACACCAACTCGCTCTACAGCTCCGGGAAGAAGATCCCGATCTCGCGCGCCGCCGACTCGGGCCCGTCGGAGCCGTGCACGAGGTTCTCGCCGGTGGCGATCGCCAGATCGCCGCGGATCGAGCCGGGCGCGGCCTCGAGCGGGTTCGTGGCCCCGATCACCTGACGCGCGGCGGCGATCGCCGAGCGGCCCTCGAGCACCATCGCGACCAGCGGGCCAGAGGTTATGAACTCGGCGAGCTCGCCGAAGAACGGCTTCTCGATGTGCTCGGCGTAGTGGCGCTCGGCAAGCTCGCGCGTCATCGTCAGCACGCGCAGCGCGATCGGCTGCAGGCCCTTGCGCTCGAAGCGGGCGAGGATCTCACCGCTCAGGCGGCGCGAATATGCATCTGGCTTGGCGAGCACGAGCGTGCGTTCCATCGGATTGTCTCCTTGTGTTGAGTCGAGTCGGTGAGGTCGGCGGAGGATCTGCGGCGCCGGGCGTCGCACGCATCGCGGCCGTGCGCACGCGCAGCGCTACGGGCCCGGTGGCATCTCGCTGGCGAGCGCCTCGCGTCGCTGCCGCGGCGGCTGCAGACCGGCGACGACCGTCGCCTCGCAGTAGGGGCAGATGCTCCAGGTCATCTCGAGCGGCCGTTGGCAGTTCGGGCAGGGGTCGCGCAGCCGGCTGTGACAGTTCGGGCAGATCACGAAGTCCTTCTCGACCTCCTGCCCGCAGTGCTGGCAGGCGAAGTAGGCGAGCTGCGCGAGACGCGCCTCGGAGGCCTGCATCTCCAGGTCGCGCTCACGGATGTCCTCGAGGTACTCGGGCGGGCGCACGATCACGTAGACGATCGTCCCGACGAACGGAAAGAGCGCCGCCGCGGAGGCGCACAGCACCAGCACCGGGTCGGCGATCCGGCGCTTGGCGTCCGAGCGGGTCCAGTAGATCATCGCCAGCCAGATGATCACCAGGAAGAGGATCAGCAGGTTGATAGCGAGGTTCACGCCGTCGTTCTGGATCCCGAAATATGCAAGCGTTGCAGGCATCTTTTCGCGAGTGTAGCGGGCGCGCCTACAGAACCAGACGACCGAACAGGTAGCCGATCCCGACGAACACGAGGATCACCAGAGCGACCGCCAGCGCGACCCCTGCGATCATCAACAACAGCGACGGTCCATCATCGTCGTTCACAGCCTGGAGCCCCCTCCTGCACCCTCCGGGCGCAGCAGATCGGAGATCAGATAGATCGATCCGGTGGCCAGCACCACGCCGTCGTCACCGGCCAGCGCGCGCGCCCGCGCGAGCGCGTGGTGCGGCCCCATCACAACCGTCGCAGCCGCTCCGCCGATCTGTCCGGCGAGCGAGGCGAGCGTCGCCGCCGGCAGCGCCCGCGGACTCGTGCACGCCGTACAGACCAGCGCATCGCAGTGTAGGAGCAGCCGCGCGAGCATTCCGCCGGCGTCCTTGTCGTCGAGGATCGAGACCACCCCGACCAGTCGGCGCCCGGCGGTGAACGCCGGCAGTGACTCGGCCAGCGCCTCGATGCCGCCGTCGTTGTGCGCACCGTCGAGCAGCGTCACGGGCCGGCCGTCGAGCACCTCGAAGCGCCCGCGCACGACGAGCGACCCCGCGACCTCCGCGATCTGGGCTGGATCGAGCGCTCGTCCGAGGAATGCGCGTGCGGCGCTGGCGGCCGCGGCGAAGTTGCGGCGCTGGTAGCCGCCGCCCGAGCGAAACTCAACGTCAACTTGAGCCTTAGCCTCCTGCAGCGTCGCGCCGCGCTCGGCCGCCGTGCTTCGCGCGAGCGCGAGCGCGTCTGGATCGAGGTCGACGCCTACGACCAGCGTCGCTCCGGCGCGCACGACGTCGAGCTTCTCGCGCGCGATGTCGACGACGGTCGGCCCCAGGTAGCGCGTGTGCTCGAGCCCCACGTTGGTCAGCACCGCGACGCGCGAGTCGACGATGTTGGTGGCGTCGTAGCGCCCCCCGAGCCCCGCCTCGAGTACCGCGACATCGACCCCGGCTGCTTCGAACTCGCAGAGCGCGGCTGCCGTCAGCAGCTCGAACTGCGTCACGACGTCGCCGGCCGGCGAGGCCGTGCGGTCGACCAGCTCGGCGGCGCGCACGGTCCGGGCGACCGCGGCGCCGAAGCGCGCAGGTTCGATGTCGTGTTCGTCGAGCTGGATGCGCTCGCGATAGCTCAGCAGGTGCGGCGAGGTGAAGCAGCCGACTCGCAGTCCCTCCCGCGCCAGCAGCGCGGCGATCATGCGAGTCGTCGAGGACTTGCCGTTCGTGCCGACGACGTGGATCGTCGGGTACGAGACGCTCGGCAGCTCGAGCACGTTCAGCAGCCGGTGCATGCGGTCGAGCCCGAAGCGCATGCCGAAGCGCTCACGCGCCAGCAGGTGGCGCTCGGCGTCCTGCGCGCTCCAGTTCTCGCACGGATCGGCTGAGCTCACAGCGCCTCGAGCTCCGCTTCCAGCCTGGCGAGCTTCTCGCGCTCGCTCGCCACCAGCTCGGCGGGCGCGTTGGCGACGAAGGCGTCGTTTGAGAGCTTCGAACGCAGGCGCTCGATCTCGGCGACAAGCTTGGCGCGTTCGCGTGCGAGCCGCTCGGCGTGCGCGGCCAGATCGACGCCGTCGAGGATCCGCAGCGCCCCGCCGGGAATCGGCACGCTCGCGACCGTCGCGCGCTCGTCGCCGCCTGCCCCTGTCGATGGGGGGCCTGCCCGTAATGGGGGGGCTCGCAGCTCGAGCCGGGCGATCCGCGACAGCAGCGGGCCGAGCTCCTCGTAGCCCTGCGCATCGAGGCTCGCGGTCACCGTCGCGCCCTGTTTGACTCCCAACTCGTCGCGCCAGCGGCGGATCTCCTGGGTGGCGCCGATCACGCGCTCGAGCGCCGCCTCGGCGTCGGGGTCGATCGCCGAGCCGTCGGACGGGACCCGCACGAGGCCGGCTAGCAGCCCCTCGCCCGGCTCGCGCACGTACTGCCACAGCTCCTCGGTCACGAACGGCATGATCGGGTGCGCGATTGCCAGCGTCTCGCGCAGCAGGAAGCGCAGCGTGGAGCGCAGCTGCGGCTCGCCGATGCGGCTCTTGACCAGCTCGATGTACCAGTCGCACAGCTCGCCATAGACGAAGTCGTATAGCGCGAGCGCGGCGCGCGGAAAGTCGTAGGAGTTGATGCGCTCGCTGAGCTCGCGATCGAAGCGCGCGAGGCGCGAGAGGATCCAGTGATCCTCGATGTTGGTCGCGATCGCGGCCGCCGGGGTCTCACCGTGCTCGGCGATCGCGAGCAGCACGAAGCGCGCAGCGTTGAACAGCTTGTTCGCGAGCCGCTCGCCCTGCTCGATCTTCTCGACGCTGTAGCGCACGTCCTGGGTCGATGACATCGCGAGCATGCCGAAGCGCACGGCGTCGGCTCCGCGACGGTCGATCTCCTCGAGCGGGTCGATGCCCGTGCCCAGCGACTTGGACATCCGCCGGCCGTCGGGCGCCTGGATCACCGCGTGGACGTACACGTCGGCAAACGGCACCTCGCCGGTGAACTCCAGGCCCATCATGATCATCCGCGCGACCCAGAGGAAGATGATCTCGCGCGCCGTGACGACCACGTCGGTCGGGTAGAACGCGCGCAGCGCGTCCGTCTGCTCGGGCCAGCCGAGCGTCGCGAACGGCCATAGGGCACTGGAGAACCAGGTGTCGAGCACGTCGTCGTCTTGGCGCACCGGCCCGTCGCACGCTCCGCAGCGCTGCGGCGCGACGCGCGCGACATAGGTCTCCTCACAGGCGTCGCAGTAGTAGACCGGCAGGCGGTGGCCCCACCAGAGCTGTCGCGAGATGCACCAGGGGCGGATGCCACCCATCCAGTCGAGGTAAACGTGCTTCCAGCGCTCCGGGTGAAAGCGCACGCGCCCGTCGAGCACGCAGCTGATCGCCGGCTCTGCGAGTTCGTCCATGCGCATGAACCACTGCAGCGAGATCAGCGGCTCGATCCGCGCTCCGGAGCGATGCGAGTAGGGCACGGTGTGGGTGTAGGGCTCGCGCGCTCTCAGAGCGCCCTGCTCCTCCAGCGCCGCGACGACGGCCGTCTGGGCCTCCGCGACACTCAGCCCGGCGAAGGCCTCCCCGGCCTCCGCGGTCATCCGCCCGTCCTCGCCGATCACCGAATGGGTCGCGAGGCCGTGGCGGCGCCCGATCTCGAAGTCGTTGGGATCGTGGCCCGGAGTGACCTTCAGCGCCCCGGTCCCGAACTCGGGCTTCACGTATTCATCGGCGATCACCGGCATCCGTCTCCCGACGAGTGGCAGCACCACCTCCGAGCCGATCAGATGGGTGTAGCGCTGATCGCCGGGGTTGACCGCGACGGCGCTGTCGGCGAGCATCGTCTCGGGCCGCACCGTCGCCACCACCAGCTCACCGGAGCCGTCGGCCAGCGGATAGGCGATCGAGTAGAGCGTGTCGGTCTCCTCGCGCTCCTCGACCTCGAGGTCCGAGATCGCCGAGCCGCTGCCCGGATCCCAGTTGACCAGGTAGTTGTCGCGGTGGATGTAGCCGCGCTCGTAGAGCTCGACGAACACGCGCAGCACCGCGTCGGCGTAGTCCGCGTCGAGCGTGAACCGCTCGTCGGTGTAGTCGCAGGAGGCCCCGAGCCGCTTGTACTGCTCAACGATCGTCGCGCCGTAGCGCTCACGCCAGCTCCAGGTCCGCTCCAGGAAGCCGTCGCGTCCGAGCTCCTCGCGACTGGTGCCCAGGCTCAGCAGTTCGCGCTCGACCTGACGCTGCGTGGCGATGCTGGCGTGGTCGGTGCCGAAGATCCACTTCGTCCGCCGGCCCGCCATCCGCTGGTGGCGGATCAACGTGTCCTGAATCGAGCCGTTCAGCGCGTGGCCCATGTGCAGCGCGCCGGTGATGTTGGGCGGCGGGATGGCGATCGAGTAGTTCTCGGACGCAACGCCCTCCGGGGCCGGATGGAACAGTCCTGACTCCAGCCAGGCGCGGAGCAGCGCCGGCTCGACCGACGCCGGCTCGAAGCGCTTGCGCGACTTCAGCTCAGAGATGTTGCGCGACTGCGCCACCGCGATGAGTCTACGGGCGGCGCGCGCGGACCGGAGCGCTCGCGGGCGGCCCGAACCGGCCGGCGCTGGGGTGGGAATCAGCCCGCTTCTTCGAGGCTCTCGTTCGCCGCGGCCGGCTCCTCCGCGACGGCCTCGGTGACCAGCGTCGGCGTGAGACCTTTCTCGACCGTCTCGCGCGTCACCACGCACTTCTTCACGTCGCGGCGCGACGGCAGCTCGAACTGCACCTCGAGCAGCACCTCTTCGATGATCGAGCGCAGACCGCGCGCGCCGGTCTCGCGCTCGAGCGCCTTCTCCGCCACCGCGACCAGCGCGTCGTCGGAGAACACGAGCTCGATCCCGTCGAAGGAGAAGAACCGTTGGAACTGCTTGACGAGCGCGTTGCGCGGTTCGGTGAGGATCGCCACGAGGTCCGTGTGGGTCAGCTGGTGGACGGCGGACATCACGGGCAGGCGTCCGATGAACTCGGGGATCAGGCCGTAGAGCACGAGATCCTCGGGCAGGCAGCTCTCGAAGATCTCGCCGGTGTCCTTGAAGCTGCGCGAGGCGATCGCGGCACCAAAGCCGACGCCCTTGTGGCCGATCCGTCGCTCGATCACGCGATCGAGGGTGGCGAACGCACCGCCGCAGATGAACAGGATGTTCGTCGTGTCGATCGTCAGGAACTCCTGGTGGGGGTGCTTGCGCCCGCCCTGCGGCGGCACCGAGGCCGAGGTGCCCTCGAGGATCTTCAGCAGCGCCTGCTGCACGCCCTCTCCGGAGACGTCGCGCGTGATCGACGGGTTGTCGGCCTTGCGTGCGATCTTGTCGACCTCGTCGATGTAGATGATCCCCGTCTCGGCCTTCTTGACGTCGTAGTCGGCGGCCTGGATCAACTTGAGCAGGATGTTCTCGACATCCTCGCCGACGTAGCCGGCCTCGGTCAGCGCGGTCGCGTCGGCGATCGCGAACGGCACGTTGAGGATCCGGGCGAGCGTCTGCGCCAGCAGCGTCTTGCCGCAGCCGGTCGGACCGAGCAGCAGGATGTTCGACTTCTGCAGCTCGATCTCGGCATCGTCGGCGGCCATCATCTGGACGCGCTTGTAATGGTTGTAGACGGCGACCGAGAGCGTGCGCTTGGCGTTGTCCTGCCCGATCACATACTCGTCGAGCACGTCGTAGATCTCGCGCGGCTTGGGCAGATCGGAGATGTCGAAGCTGGCAGGAGCGACCAGCTCCTCATCGATGATCTCGTTGCAGAGATCGATGCACTCGTCGCAGATGTAGACGCCGGGACCGGCGATCAGCTTCTTGACCTGTCGCTGGGACTTACCGCAGAAGCTGCACAGCAGCTGCTCGTTGGAATCGGTCGGCCGAGCCATCGACCACTCAGTGCTCCGTGATCACGCGGTCGATAATGCCGTAGGCGGTGGCTTCCTCCGAGCTCATGAAGTAGTCGCGCTCGGTGTCGGTCTTGACGTCCTCGACCGTCTTGCCCGTGTGCAGCGCGATGATCTCGTCGAGTCGCCGGCGCACGTCGATGATCTCCCGTGCATGGATCTCGATGTCGGTCGCCTGCCCCTGGAAGCTTGAGCTGACCTGGTGGATCAGGATCTTCGCGTTCGGCAGCGCCATCCGCTTGCCCTTCGCGCCGCCGGCGAGCAGCAGCGCGCCCATCGACATCGCGATGCCCACGCAGATCGTCTGCACGTCTGGCTTGACGAACTGCATCGTGTCGTAGATCGCAAGCCCGGCGTACACGGATCCGCCAGGCGTGTTGATGTACAGCGAGATGTCCTTGTCAGGGTCCTCGCTCTCGAGATGCAGCAGCTGCGCGACGATCAGGTTGGCGATCTGGTCGTCGATCGGCGTCCCCATGAAAATGATCCGCTCGTTGAGCAGACGGCTGTAGATGTCGAAGGCGCGCTCGCCCCGCGAGGTCTGCTCGACAACCATCGGGATCAGTGGGCTCATGGTCCTCGCTTTGTTTCGCTTGCCCGGCTCGATTCCTCCTGGCAAGTGCAAAGCAGCACCGCCTCCAGGCCAAGTCTACCAATCGGGCTTTTGCGGCCCTGGCGCTACATTGGCTGCTCTGGCGCTACGGACGCCGTCGCGACACCGCCGCGCGCCGCCGGCGCGGGCGCCGCCGTGGATCTGAATGAAGCTAGGACCCAGGGGTCCAGAGCTTCTCGCGCGCCGCCGCTCGCTCGGGCGTGATCGCCACCGCGGCCTCGACGAGACGCTCGAGCGCCTGCTCGGCCGCCACGTCTGCGCGCAGGTCCTCGAGCCGCCCGGCCCGGCGCAATTGCGCAAGCAGCTTCTTGGGTTCGGGAACCCGGCCATTCTCGTCGGGCTCGACGCTGCCCTCCAGCGCCGCCAGCAGATCTTCGTCGCTCGGCTCGATCGCCTCGGCGGCCACGATCGCGGCGATCACGGCCTCGGCCCGCAGCGTGCGTTCGGCGTTCGGTCGAGCGCCGGCGATCAACTCCTCTTCCGTCGAGCCGCTGATCTGGAGGTAGGCCTCCTTGCTGATGCCGCGGTGCGAGAGCGAGTGCAGGCCGCGTTCAAACGCCTCCCTCGAGCGCGCGTCAATCAGCTCATCGGGCAGCGTGATGGTCGCGGCCGCCGCCGCCGTCTCGAGCACCGCGTCGCGAAACTCGCGTTCGACAGCACGCTCGTCGAGGACCAGCAGCCGGCTGCGAAGGTCGTCGCGCAGTTCCGCGAGCGTGTCGAAGCCCGCCGCGTCGAGCGCGAAATCGTCGTCGAGCGCGGGCAGCACCTTCTCGCGCACCTCCGTCACGCTGACGGCGAAGAGCGCGGCGCGCCCGGCGAACTTCTGCGCACCGTAGTCGTCGGGGAAGCTGAGCTCGAGTGTGCGCTCCTCGCCGGCACTCGCACCGACGATCCCGTCCTCGAAGCCTGGGATCAGCCGCCCGGCTCCCAGCTCGACCAGTTGTGCGCGGCCCTCCCCGCCCTCGACCGGCTCGCCGTGGACCGTGGCGGCGAAGTCGATCACGACGAAGTCGCCCATGGCCGCAGCGCGATCCACGGGCTCGAGGCGCGCGAGCCGGTCGCGAGCTTGTTCGAGCTGAGCGTCGATCTGCTCATCGGCAACGGCCGTCTCGCGCCGCGGCGCCTCGATCCCGCGCCACTCTGCGAGCGTGGCAACGGGGCGCACGCCGATCTCGAACGAGAAGGTGAACGGCTCGCGCTCCGCTGGCAGCTCGCCGAAGGTGATGTCGGGATCGCCCACCGTGACGATCCGCGACTCGCCGATCGCCGCCGAGTACCAGCGTGCCATTCGTTCGCGCACGGCGTCGTCCAGCACGGCCTCGCGGCCCATTCGCCCGATCACGACGGGCGCGGGCACCTTGCCCTTGCGAAAGCCGGCGAGCTTGAGGTCGCGGCCGATTCGCTGCGCCGCCGCCTCCGTGGCGCGTGAGACCTCCTCGGGCGATACCTCGACCTCGACGCGCACGCGCGATT
>CABDXV010000041.1_pt1 | contig 11362 bp, 9 predicted proteins | sample 3131821 | NCBI WGS metagenome assembly CABDXV01 (sample SAMEA5534336, study PRJEB31848) | metagenome | biome: tundra; feature: field; material: soil | place: USA | collected 2013-05 | depth 0.15 m | reverse complement strand
CCCTATGCGACGCTGACGCCGGACCCGGCGGCTGACCAGCTGGCTGACGGCGTGGCGAGCAGCGGCGTCTATGCGCGCTTCGAGGACCACGGCACGCGGCTCGCGCTGCTCGATCAGTCGGGCCGCGTCGTACGCTCCGCTGGCGCCGGCGCCGGCCTGGTTGCGGCGACTCGTTTCAGGGGACAGCCTCCGGTCTGGTTCGTCACCGGCACGGACTCCGCGGGGGTCGCGGCGGCCGTGGAGGCGTTCGACGCGGACACGCTCGACGGCCACTTCGCCGTCGCGGTGATCGCGGGTGCGGCGATTCCGCTGCCCGACCGCGAACGATGAGCTACCTGCGTCGCGCCAGCCCGCTGCACGCGGCGCGCGCGAGCGTCGCGCTCGCCTACTGCAGCGCGCTGGTGCTCGCCGCGCTGGTGCTCGCGCATCCGCTGGTGCTCGGCGTGCTCGCGCTCGCGGTGCTCGGGGCTGGGTTCGGCGCCGGCGTGGGCACGCGCGTCGCCCGCTCGTTCTATCTGTCTGTCCCGATGGCGCTGCTGATCGTGCTGGTCAACGCGCTCGTCAGCCGCAACGGGCTCACCGTGCTCGCGCGGCTCGGCGATGCGGGGCCGCTCGGGCAGCTCGACATCACGCTGGAGGCGGTCGCCTTCGGCGCGAAGGAGGCGCTGGTGCTGATCGTGATCGTGGCGAGCGCGGCGCTGGCGAGTGCCGCGATCAACCCCGACGAGCTGCTGCGATCATTGCGGCGCGTCTCGTTTCGCTCGGCCTTGACGGCGACGATCGCGACACGCATGGTGCCGCTGCTGGCGCTTGACGCGCGGCGCATCGGTGAGGCGCAGCGCTGCCGGCCGAACCCCGGTGGACGGCTCGCCGTGATGCGTGCGATCACGGCCAATGCGCTCGACCGCTCGCTCGACATCGCGGCCACGCTGGAGGTCCGCGGCTACGGCTCGGCGCGCCGGCCCGCGCGTCTGCGCCGGCCGTGGTCGCGCCACGACGTGGCATTCGCGCTGTCGGCGGCTGCGATCGCCGTGCTGGCGATCGCGTTGCCGGCGCCGTTCTCGTTCTACCCGTCGATTCACGCCTCGCTCGGCGTCTCGACCTTCGTGCTCGCGGGCGCGCTGGCACTCGCCGTGCTTGCGCCGTTGGCACAGCGGCGCGGGATCGTGCGATGAACGCGCTCGAGCTCGCGGCGGTCTCCTACACCTACCCGGGGGCGCCGGAGCCGGCGCTGCGCGATCTGACGCTCGAGATCGCGCACGGCGAGTTCGTCGTGCTCGCGGGCGGCTCGGCCGCCGGAAAGTCGACCTTGCTCGGGGTCGCCTCGGGCCTCGTGCCGCACTTCCACGGCGGGCGTTTCGACGGCCGTGCGCAGGTCTGCGGCGTGGATCTGCGCGAGAACGGACCGGCCGCGCTCGCGGCAGACGTCGGCACGCTGTTCCAGGACCCCGAGACGCAGGTCGTGATGGGGACGGTGCGCGCGGAGATCGCGTTCCCGCTCGAGAATCGCGGCCACGGCGCGGTCGCAGTCGCGCGCGGAGTCGAGGAGGTCGCGCTGGCACTCGGCATCGAGGCGCTGCTCGAGCGTTCGACAGTCCATCTATCGGGCGGTGAACTGCAGCGCGTAGCGCTCGGTGCGGCGTTGGCCGGACGTCCGCGGCTGCTCGTGCTCGACGAGCCGACCTCGCAACTCGACCCGGTCGCCGGCGACGAGCTGCTCGCCCTGCTGCGGCGCCTGAACGAGGAGTGGGGGACGACGATCCTGCTTGCCGAGCACCGCCTCGAGCGCTGTCTGGGAGGCGCCGACCGTGTGATCGCGCTCGATCGCGGCGCCGTCGTCTGCGACGCCGCGCCGAGCGGCTTTCTGGAGTGGGCGCATGGCGCCGCGCCTGCACTCGAGACGCCGGGCGCAACGTTGATCGCGGGCCTCGGCCTGCGCCCGGCCCCGGCCGGGGTCAAACAGGCACGCGCGACGCTGCGCTCGGCGGGACTGCTGCCGGAGCCGCTCGCCGCGGCTGATCCCGCACCGACGGGGCACGGCGATCCCGCGCCGGGCTGGCGGTGGCGCCGGCGCGCCGTCCCGGCCAGCCTGCGACTGCACCGCGTCTGGCATGAGCTGAGCGACGGACCGGCGATCCTCGCCGGGGTGACGCTGTCGGTGGAGGCCGGCGAGCGCCTCGTGTTGCTCGGGCGTAACGGCGCCGGCAAGTCGACGCTGCTGCGACACGCGGCCGGCCTGATGGAGCCCACGCGCGGGCGGGTCGAGCGAGCCGGGCGCGTTGCGCTGCTGCTTCAGAACCCCGGCGACTACTTCGTCCACGACCGGGTCGGCGACGAGCTCGACGCTGATGCGCTCAAGCGAGCCGGGCTCGCCGGGCTCGCCGAACGCCACCCGCGCGACTGCTCCGGTGGCGAGCGCCAGCGCCTCGCGCTCGCGATCGTCACCGCCGGCGAGCAGCCGCCGGTCGTGCTGGGCCTCGACGAGCCCACGCGCGGCATGGACCGCTCGGCGAAGGCGCTGCTCGCCGCCGACCTGCGGCGCTGGTCGGAGCGCGGCGCCGCCGTGATCGTGGCCACGCACGACCCCGAGTTCGCCGCGGCCTTTGCCACGCGTGCCGTCCTGCTCGCCGACGGCCGCGTCGTCGCCGACGCGAGCCCGGCCGAGCTGCTCTCCGGCGGCTGGTACTTCGCCACCGAGACCGCGCGCATCCTCGGCGGCCACCGCGGCATCCTCACCCCGGCGCAGGCGCTGCTCGAGTTGGGCGCCGAGCGGACGGCGATGGAGTCGCGTCGGTGAGCTGGTCGCTAGCCTCGCTCGCGATCCTCGCGCTTGCGCTCGCGGCCGCCTTCGCGTGGTATGAGCGCTCGCGCCCCTCCTCGCGCACGATCGCCGTCGTCGCCTCGCTGGCCGCGCTGGCGACGCTCGGGCGGATCGCCTTCGCGCCGCTGCCGAGCGTCAAGCCGACGACCGACATAGTGTTGATCGCCGGCTACGTGCTCGGCGGACCGCCCGGCTTCGCCGTCGGCGCGGTGGCTGCGATCGCCTCCAACATCGTCTTCGGCCAGGGGCCGTGGACACCCTGGCAGATGTTCGCCTGGGGGATGGTCGGGCTGCTCGGAGCCGGCCTTGGCCGTCGGCGCAGGCGCCCGATCCCGCGGCTCGCGATGGCGCTGATCTGCGCCGCCGCCGGCTTCGCCTACGGCCTCGTGCTGAACCTCTTCACCTTCGTCACCTTCGCCGGTCAGCACACGCTCGCTCAGTTCCTCGTCATCGAGGGCGCGGCCTTCCCGTTCGACCTTGCGCATGCCGCCGGCAATTTCGTCTTCTTCATGGCGTTCGGTCCGGCGCTGGTGCGTGCGCTGCGGCGCTATCGCCTGCGGATGGACGTGAGCTGGGGACTCGTCGGATCAGCGGCGTTGATCCTGCTCGTCGCGTGGGCTTCGCTCGGTGGGCCACGTGTCACGCCCGCTCAGGCGTCCGCCGGTGTGCCCGCGCAGTCCGTCGCGTACCTCGCGCACGTGCAGAACCCCGATGGAGGCTTTGGGCTGAGCGCCGGTGATCCGTCATCACAGCTCGCCAGCGCATGGGTGGTGATCGGGCTCGCCGCAGCCGGTCGCGACCCCCGGACGTTGAGCCGTGATGGGCATGACGCCGTGGCGTGGATCGGCTCGCACCTCGGTCAGCTCCAGGATGCCGGAGACCTGGAGCGCACGATCCTCGCGCTCGCGGCCGCCCGCGCTCCGCTCGGGGCGCTCGTCGTCCGACTGCGGCGCGACCAGCGCACGGACGGCTCGGTCGGCGAACAGGCCAACCTGACGTCGTTCGCGATCCTCGCGCTGCGCGCCGCGCACGCCGCCGGCGTCACGCGGGCGGCCGCGTGGCTCGCGCGCGCACAGAACCACGACGGTGGCTTCAGCTTCGCCGTGCGCGGGGATCCGAGCGACGTCGACGACACGGCCGCGGCGATCGAGGCGCTGGTGGCCGCGCCGGCGCCGCGCGGTGTCCTGGCGCGGGCGGAGCGCTACCTGGCGGCACAGGAGGACGCCGACGGCGGCTTCCCGCTGGAGCCGGGCGGCTCCTCGAATGCGCAGTCCACGGCCTGGGCGGTCCAGGCGCTGGTCGCCGTCGGCGCCTCGCCGCAGCGCGCGCTGGCGTACCTGCGCGACCGTCTGGCTGGCTCCGGCGCGGTGCGTTACGCCGCCGGTGTCACGCTAACGCCGGTCTGGGTGACCGCCGAGGCGCTCGCGGCCTTCGCGCGTGTGCCGCTGCCGATCGGCGGCGGCGTCCAAACAGCCGCATAGCGCGGTTCGCCGTACGCACTTTCCCGCAGTCCGGCTGGGGCAATTCACGGAGGGGCGTGGCGCCGTGATCGCATAGGGTTCGAGCCAGATGCTGATCGGGGTGCCCACGGAAACCGCCCAAGGCGAAAGACGTGTGGCACTCGTACCCGAGGTGGTTCGCAAGCTCTCGGGACGCGGCGTGGAGGTGATCGTGCAGTCCGGCGCCGGGGCCGGCGCAATCATCCCCGACGCGCTGTATGAGGCCGCCGGCGCGAAGGTCAGCACGGATCCCGAGGCCGTCTGGAGCGCCCCGCTGGTCGTCAAGGTCGCTCCGCCGAGCGACGCCGAGGTCGCCCAGCTCTCCTCGGGCGCTGTGCTCATCGCGTTCCTGAACCCGCTCGGCAGCGCCCAGGCCACGCGTGCGCTCGCCGCCGCCGGGGTCACGGCCTTCGCGATGGAGGCGATCCCGCGAATCTCTCGCGCGCAATCGATGGACGCGCTCTCATCGCAGTCCAACGTCGCCGGCTACCGGGCGGCCCTGCTCGGCGCCGAGCACATTGGCCGTTTCTTCCCGATGCTGATGACCGCGGCGGGCACGATCCCGCCGGCCAAGGTGCTCGTGCTCGGCGTCGGCGTCGCCGGCCTGCAGGCGCTTGCCACGGCGCGCCGACTCGGCGCCCAGACGACCGGCTATGACGTTCGGCCGGAGGTCGCCGAGCAGGTCGGCTCGCTCGGTGCGAAATGGCTGGACCTCGGGATCGAAGCGTCCGGCGAGGGCGGCTACGCGCGCGCGCTCACAGTCGAGGAGCAGGCCGAGCAGCAGCAGGCGCTGACCGAGGCGATCAAGGGCTTCGATGTCGTTATCACGACGGCGCTGGTGCCGGGGCGCCCGGCGCCGAAGCTCGTGACCGCGGAGGCGGTCGAAGGGATGAAGCCGGGCAGCGTGATCGTCGATCTGGCCGGTGAGACCGGCGGCAACTGCGAGCTGACGACGCCCGGACAACTCACCGTCGAGCACGACGTGACGATCGTCTCACCGCTGAACATCGCGGCCGAGATGCCCGAGCACGCCTCGCAGCTCTACGCGCGCAACGTCCAGGCCCTGCTCGAACTGTTCCTCGACGAGCACGGCGAGCTGGCACTCGACTTCGACGACGAGATCGTCGCCGGGTCCGCCATCGTGCGCGACGGCAAGATCGTCAACGACGCCGCTCGCGCGGTCGTGGAGGCCGCGGCCTGATGCTCGTCACCAACCTCACGATCCTCGTGCTCGCTGGCTTCATCGGCTTCGCCGTGATCTCGAAGATCCCCAACACGCTGCATACCCCGCTGATGAGTGGCACCAACGCGATTCACGGGATCGTGCTGCTGGGAGGGCTGCTCGTCGTCGGGTTCGCCGGCAACAGCGCGTTCAACAAGGTGATCCTGGTGATCGCGATCGCCTTCGGCACGATCAACATCGTCGGCGGCTTCCTCGTCACCGACCGCATGCTCGAGATGTTCAAGCGCAAGCCCACCCAGGGCCCCAAGGACGGCGAGTCCAAGTGATGCTCGCCACGAGCTTCTTCCACGACCAGAACTTCCTGCGCGTCCTCTACATCGTCGCCTTCGGGATGTTCATCTACGGCCTGATGGGACTGACGGGCCCGCGCACCGCGGTTCGCGGCAACCGGATCGCCGCGGTCGGCATGGCGATCGCGGTGATCGCGACGCTGCTGCAACAGGCTGAGGGCAACTGGGGCCTGATCATCCTCGGTGTCGCGATCGGCACCGCCGTCGGCATCCCGGCGGCGCGCAAGGTGCGCATGACGGCGATGCCGCAGATGGTCGCGCTGTTCAACGGCGTCGGCGGTGGAGCGGTGTTCCTGATCGCCTGGGCCGAGTTCCGCAACACCGGCGGCTATCACGGCACGGCGCTCTACGTCGCCGTCTTCTCGATCTTCGCGGCGATCGTCGGATCGGTTTCCTTCTGGGGCTCCAACATCGCCTTCGGCAAGCTCCAGGAACTGCTTCCCGGCCGCCCGATTACGCTCGGAGCCGCCCAGCAGCCCGTCAACTTCCTGCTCGGGGGAATCGCGATCGCGCTCGGCGTGATCATCATCGCGGGCTCGCACTCCGAGCTGATCTTCGTCCTGATGCTGTTGACCGCCGCCCTGCTCGGCAACGCCGTCGTGCTGCCGATCGGCGGCGCTGACATGCCGGTTGTGATCTCGATGCTGAACGCGGCCACGGGGCTCTCCGCAGCCGCGACCGGCGTGGCGCTCAACAACCCGGCGCTGATCGTCGCCGGCATGATCGTCGGCGCCTCCGGCTCGATCCTGACCAACCTGATGGCGGTCGCGATGAACCGCTCGATCCCGGCGATCATCGCCGGCGGCTTCGGCGGCGGCGGCGTGATCGAGGGGGCCACGGGGGCCGGCGAGCACGCCGGCACAGTGCGTTCGACCAGCGCCGCGGACGTCGCGCTCCAGCTCGCATACGCGCGCCAGGTGGTGGTCGTCCCCGGCTACGGTATGGCCGTCGCCCAGGCCCAGCACGCGGTGCGCGAGCTGGCCAAGGCGCTCGAGGCGCGTGGTGTGGAGGTCAAGTACGCGATCCACCCCGTCGCCGGGCGCATGCCCGGCCACATGAACGTGCTGCTGGCCGAGGCCGACGTGCCCTACGACCAGCTCAAGGAGATGGACGAGATCAACCCGGAGTTCCCGCGCACCGACGTGGCGCTGGTGATCGGGGCCAACGACGTCACCAACCCGGCCGCCCACACCAACCCCAGCTCGCCGATCTACGGCATGCCGATCCTCGACGTCGAGAACGCCCACTCGGTGGTCGTGATCAAGCGCTCGATGAACCCCGGCTTCGCGGGCATCGAGAACGAGCTGTACTTCAAGCCGAACACCTCGATGCTGTTCGGCGACGCGAAGGCTGCGGTCGCCGACATCACCTCCGAGCTGGCTGACATCTGAAGTCGGCCGCGCGGTCGCCGCTTCGTGCCGCGCGCTCCGAGGCTCCTGACAGACTCCAAGCGTGATCGCCCGAGCAAAGGCTCTCGAAGCGCTCGCGCGCGACCGCTTCGACGTCGCCGTGATCGGCGGCGGCATCACGGGCGCCGGAGTTGCGCTCGACGCGGCCAGCCGCGGCTACAGCGTCGCGCTGCTCGAACGCGCCGACTACGCCGCCGGGACCTCCAGCCGCTCCAGCAAGCTGGTCCATGGCGGGCTGCGCTACCTGCAGCATTTCGACCTCGGACTGGTGCGCGAGGCGCTGCTGGAACGCCAGCTGATGGTCGCTCTGGCGCCTCACCTGGTGCGCCCGCTGCCGATCGTCGTGCCGGCCTTCGACGGCGCGCGCCTGGACCGGCTGGTCGGCGTCGGGCTGAACCTCTATGACGTGATGTCGGTCGAGCGTCGGCGTGGGCGGCGTGGATCGGCGGACAGCTGGAGCCCCGACCGCCACCGCGTGATCAGCGCCGCCGAGGTGCTCGAGCTGCTGCCCGCGCTCGCTTCTCGCGAGCCGTCCGCGGGCTACCTCTTCTACGACTGCCAGACCGACGATGTGCGCCTCGTGCTGACCGTGCTGGCCGAGGCCGAGCGCTTCGGAGCGGTCTGCGCGAACGGCCTCGCGGTGGAGGAGCTGCTCGCCGAGCACAGCAGGGCGACGGGGGTTCGTGCGCGTGACGCCCGCAGCGGCGAGACCCTGCTCGTGCACGCCTCCCACGTCGTGAATGCGACCGGTGTGTGGGCCGACCGTCTGCGCCCGGACGAGCTTCACGACGAGGCCGAGGTGCCGCAGATCCGCCCGAGCCGCGGCACGCACATCATCTTCGACGACGCCGATCTGCCACTGCGCGCCGGCGCGATCGTGCCGGCTGGGGGAGGGCGCACGATCTTCGCGCTTCCCTGGCTCGGCCAGACGCTGGTTGGAACGACCGACAACGATTACGAGGGCGACCTGGCGCACGTGCTGCCGGACGACCAGGACGTGGACTACCTGCTGGCCGCGGTCAACGACTTCTTCGGCACGACGCTCGGACGCGAGCGGATCGCCGGCGCGTTCGCCGGTGTGCGACCGCTGATCTCGAGCACCGACTCCAAGTCCTCGGTCGACATCTCGCGCAAGGCAGAGTTGTATGAGACCTCGAGCGGGATGATCACGATCACCGGCGGCAAGCTGACGACGTGGCGGCGGATGGCGAAGATGACGGTCGATCGGATCGTCGAGCGCGAAGCCCGCGAGGCGCCATGCCGCACCCACGAGATCCCGCTCGGGCAGGCGATCGACGCGTCCGAGCTCGAACGAGTGGCCGGCGTCAGCGATGCCGCCTACCCCGCTCTGGCGGAGCGCTACGGCCATCATGCGCGAGACGTGCTGGCGATCGTCAAGGAGCGGCCGCAGCTTGCGGCGCCGATCGTCGACGGGCTTCCCGACCTGCTCGCCGAGGCGGTCTACGGAACGCGCCACGAGCAGGCGAGCACGATCGGCGACGTGCTGCTGCGCCGCACCCGTGTCGGCCTGCTCGCCGCGCGGCGCGCGACCGATGCGGACACGCTCGAGCGCGTCGCTGCGGCGCTGTCGCAGGAGCTCGGCTGGGACGCCGCGCGAAGCGCGGCGGAGATCGCAGGCTTCCGATCCGAGGCTGCCGCCGAGGGCATCGTGGTGGCTGCGGCGGCGGCGCCGGCGTGAGCGGCCGGCGGACACACGTGAGGATCTCGTGAGCGTCGTCCTTCGCGCCCGCGGGAGCAGCCACACGCTCGACGGACGGCCGTGGTTGATGGGCATCGTCAACGCGACGCCCGACAGCTTCTCCGACGCGGGACTTCACCCGATGCTCAGCTCGCGCGTCGCCCTCGCGCGCGAGCTGATCGCCGCCGGCGCACGCGTGATCGACATCGGCGGCGAGTCGGGCGTGACGAACCGCCCCGCGGTCGAGCCGAACGAGGAGATCGAGCGTGTCGTGCCGCTGATCGAGCGCGTCGCCGGCGAGCCCGGCGTGCTGGTCTCGGTCGACACCTACAAGCCCGCTGTCGCGGCTGCCGCGATCGCCGCCGGCGCCGCGATCGTCAATGACGTCAGCGGTCTGCGCGACCCCGAGCTCGCCGACGTCTGCGCCCAGACAGGGGCTGCGCTCATCGTGATGCACACCAGGGTCGCTCCCAAGCAGCGGTTGCAGGATCCCGATCTCTACCGCGACGTGCTCGGCGAGGTGGTCGCGTTTATCGCTGAGCGGCTGGAGCTGGCGCGCTCGCGGGGCGTCGCCGACGAGCAGCTGATCGTCGATCCCGGTCCGGACTTCGCGAAGACGCCCGCGCAGACGATCGAGCTGCTGCGCGGTGCGGCGCGCCTGCACGAGTTCGGTCGTCCGCTGCTGCTCGCCGTCTCGCGCAAGGACTTCGTCGGCGCGCTCACCGGGCGCCCGCCGCGCGATCGTGGTTCCGGCACACTCGCGGCGCTCGCCTACGGGATGGATCTCGGCGCACAGATCTTTCGCGTCCACGACGTCGCTGCCGCGGCGGATTTCGTGACCGTGCTGGCGACGCTCCGCGGAAACGACGAGATCCCGCCGCGCCTGGCGCTCCCCGACGAGCTGCGCTGGGAGCGGCCGGGGCAGCAGCTACAGTAGAGAGGTCGGGTGCCGGCGGCTGACACCAACGCCGCGGGACGCCTCCCACCCATCCCAAAGGAAGACGATGTCCATCATCAGCCCAGCCGATCTCGAGGCGAGCCCGCTCGCCGACCTCCACGCCCTCGCCTCCGCGCTCGGCATCGACGGTTTCCGCCGACTGCGCAAGGAGGACCTGGTCGACGCGATCCTCGCCCGCCAGGGTGCCGCCGCCGCACCGCGGCGCACGCGCGCGAGCACGCGACGGGCGGCCGCTGCGGCTGCGCCGCCGCAGGAGGGCGAAGCCGCGCCCGACGACGGCGAGGCGGCCCACGAGGAGCAGGAGGAGCGCCCGGCGCGTGCCAGCCGTCCGCGACGCCGGCGCGGACGCTCACGCGAGCAGGGGGAGGAGTCCTCGGCGCCGGCCCAGACGTCGCGCGCGCGTGAGGAGCCCTCCGAGCCTGCCGTCGAGCGCATCGCCGAAGGAGTGGTCGAACTGCTCGCCAACGGCTCGGGCTTCCTGCGCGTCACCGCCGACGAGGTCTCCGACGACGACGTCTACATCTCCGCCGCGCAGGCGCGTCGCTGCGAGCTGGTGGCAGGCGATCGGATCAGCGGCCCGGTGCGTCCGGCGCGGCGCTCCGAGCGCCACGCCTCGCTGGTTCGCATTGACACGATCAATGGCGTGGCGGCGGAGCAGGCCGTGGTCGGCACGCGGATCGAGGAGATCGACGTGGACTTCCCGACCGAGGCGTTCGCCTTCGCCGACGACGCCTCGTTGGCTGCACTGCCGTCGTTCGGCCGCGGCTCGCGGGTCCTGATCGTCGGGCCACCACGCTCCGGCCGCAGTGCGCTGCTGACGCAGATCGCCGCGTCGCTGGCCGCGACCGAGGGCCCCGACGTCGAGCTGCTGGCCGTCGGCGTGCGCCCCGAGGAGCTCTCCGAGTACAAGCAGCTCGCTCACGCGACCTCGAGCGGCCTCTCGTTCGCAACCTCGAGCGACGCTCAGGAGTCGGCGGTCGAGCAGGCCGCGGAGCGCGGCCGGCGGATCGCCCTGCGCGGTGGCAACGCGGTGCTGCTGATCGACACGCTCGACGGGCTGGGTCCCGCCGCGGCGCGACGCACGATGGCCTCGGCGCGCAACCTGCGCGGCGCCGGGTCGCTGACCGTGGTCGCGACGGCTCGCGCGCCGCTCGGTGGCGAGACCACACTGATCACGCTGCTCAGCGAAGGCGAATTCCCGGCGCTCGACGAGCACAACAGCGGCACGCTGCGCCCGGAACTGCTCCACGCCCCGGCCGCGGCGAAGCCTGCGCGCGTGCGAAAGCCGCGCGCGCCCCGGACGACGGCCGCGACCCCACGACCGAGAGCCGCGCGCAAGCCGGTCACGCAGGCCGACGAGGCGTCCGACGAGGCGGCGGACGAGGCGGCGGACGAGTAGTCAGGCGCGTCACGCCGGTCGCCCGCCCGCTCCCCGAACGGTGG
>CABDXV010000038.1_pt1 | contig 11403 bp, 16 predicted proteins | sample 3131821 | NCBI WGS metagenome assembly CABDXV01 (sample SAMEA5534336, study PRJEB31848) | metagenome | biome: tundra; feature: field; material: soil | place: USA | collected 2013-05 | depth 0.15 m | reverse complement strand
GCTTCATCCGACGCCGGCTCTGAGGCGCGATCGGCGGCCTCGGTTCGCTCGCGCCGCCGCCCGACGCCGGTTGCGCGGTCGCCGCGATCGCCGCTCTGCGGGTCGCTCTGATCGAGGCACCGGAGATCGGCCGCGACGCCTCGATCAGCGCTAGCTCAGGACGTCGGTTGCGGTCCGTGCGCGTACATCAGCGAGCCGGGCGTCGTCAGCGTCTCGCCGGTCTCCAGCAGCGTCTTCAAGCCGGAGAGGATCATCGGCCAGCCGCCGTAGATCTGCGGGTTGGCGTCGGCGTGCAGCTGGTCGTGGGTGACGGTCAAACAGCAGGAGTCCCCGACCGGCTCGATCTCGTATGTGACACGCGAGGTTCCCTCGCGCTTGACGTCGTCGCTCCAAAGCGCCCTGAAACTCTGGACCAGCCGGCGAGGTGGATCGACCTCCAGGTTCTCGCCCGCGTTGAGCGGGTCGGGCGCCATCGGGTGCACCCCCTCGTAGGGGGAGCCCTGCGTCCATTCCGAGTTGACGGCGACGCCGAACGTGTACTTGCTTCGCATGTCGCTGTCCGTCAGCGCGTCCCAGAGGCGCTCCGGCGTCGTCTTGATGTAGATCTCGAACACCTTCTCCATGACTTCGTCCTCGATTCTCGTCTTGAGCCCGCTGAGCGCCGCGGCCCACGGCTCGGCGTATTTGCTCACCCACCGATCGTGGACGAGCCGGATCGGGACCGCGTTCAGGAAGTGAAGCTTCTCGCGACCGCGCCTCTTGGTCACCACGAGGCCCGCCTGCTCGAGCACCTTCAGGTGCTTCATGACGCCGAAGCGCGTCATCGGCAGGCGTTCCTCGAGCGCGCTTAGCGTCTGCCCGTCCTGCCCGTACAGCTCGTCGAGCAGGCTCCGGCGCGTTGGATCGGCGAGGGCCCTGAACACAGCATCCATGCCGCAGAGAATAGGTGACTATCTAGTCACATGTCAAGGGCTCGTGCCTACACGCATGGCGCACTGGGCAGGCATGGCTGCAGCGGCCCGGGATCGCGGCGTACGCAGAGCCCTGCTCGACCGGGCGATCGACGCGTCGGCCCACTCGGCTAACGTGGGCGGCATGCGACGCCCACGGCTCGCGATCGTGCAGCTCGCCGCCGCGGCCGCGCTCGCCGCCAGCGTGTCGGCGTCGAGCCTGGACGGCGTAGCCGCGCACGCTGCGCCCAGTTGCAAGGTGCTCAGCGCGCCTCGCTCGCTCGGCGCGACGCTGCTCAGCCTGCACCGTAACTACATGCGCCACCAGCCGGACGTGCACAAGCCCACGATCACCGGGCCTGTGGGGCGCGTCTACCTCGGCAGCTGCGGCAGCGAGCGCCACGCGCTCGCGAGCTTCGATGCCAGATACAACGGCCTCTACTTCGGCATCGAGGATCAGCCGGAGCGCTTCATCGAGCCGCCAGGAGAAGGCTGGCGGGACATCGGCAACACGGGCGGCGACCTCTGCGGCGCGGCTCCGACCGCGCTGCTCAAGGGCTGGAAGCTCGTCCGCAGCTGCCCCGGCTGAGCTCCAACGCAGTCTTGCAGCGCTCGACCTCCTAGAGCGTGCTGAACGTCTTGATGATGGGTCACGCTCATCGGGTGCGAGTGCTCCCCTCGATCTAATGCGCTACTATGACTGGCACAATGTTCGACGTCAAGATCGACCGCGACGACCCCGCCCTCCTACACGACCAGGTCGCCGCACAGATCCGCCGCGCAATCGCCGACGGCGAAGCCAAACCGGGTGAGCGGCTCCCACCCGCACGCCACCTCGCAGCCGTCATGCACGTCAACACCAACACAGTGCTGCGCGCCCTACGGCTGCTGCGCGACGAAGGACTGCTCGAACTGCGCCAAGGACACGGAATCCGCGTCACCGGCACCCCAGAGCGCAGCGCCCTACACGCCAAAGCACTCGAACTCGTCCAACTCGCCCGCCACAGCGGCTACACCCGCGCCGAACTACACGACATCATCGAAGCGCTGCCGTAGGCCGCGGCACTGGCCACGGGCTATGCCTCTGTCAGCATCACCATCGTGTCGGCACGCACGCCGTCGTACTTCGCGGCTTCGGCCCCCGCCTCGGTCTGCGCCAACTGCTGGAAGGCGGCCATGTCGGGGATCTCCACGATCATCCCGACCCGGTTCGAGCCGTCCGGGTCTCGGAACGTCCGCGCCGTGACTCCGAGAGGTCCGAACAGCTCCTCTCGCTTGGGCGAGCTGAGCCAGTGGTCGACGTCATCGACCTCATGAAACACCAGCAACGTGGGCATCGCTCCGGCACAGCGAGACACTGTGCTCCCAGCTGTCCAGGTGGGCGGGACGATAGCCCGTCGCGTGAGCGAGATGGTCTCCTCTACGTCGCGCTCTGCCCAGTCCCCGGCTGATCGATCGAGCTCTCCGGCACCCGTTCTACTATTTCCACCCGGTACCCGTCGGCCTGGCGCACGACGGCGAGCGCCGCCGTGCGGACCGAAACCAGGGCCGGCCGGCGACCCTCAGCTGTAGGCAGCGACGCCCGCCGCGGTGTCCGAGAAGGCCTCGAAACGGGCGAGCTTGCCGCCCTTGAAGGTCCAGACTTGTGCTTCATGACCGGTGACCTTGCGGCCGGTGCGCTTCACTGTGCCCTCGAAGTGGATGAGCGTGACCACGTGGTCGCCCTGCGCGATGAACTCGTGCGGCTCGAACTTGTGAAACTCCGTGTTCTCGCTGAGGGTGGCGAAGAACCTGGCCACCTCTTCCTTGCCGCGATACGTTCCGGCCGCCGGAATCACGTCCGCCGGGCCCGGCTCGATCCATTCGATGTCGTCTGTGAGTAGCTCGAGAATCGCTGGTAGATCGCCGCGGCCGAACGCTGCGTAGCCCTCTTTCGCGGTCTGGACGTTTTCCTCCGCCGACATGCGTGCCTCCTCTGAGCGTTGTGGACGGTGGCGAGCATAACCCGAGTCGCACGGCCGCATGTCATTTTTCGCAGGCCGCAGGAGCGGACCGGCCTGAACCGTTAGCTGATCGCGGAAGGTCTGTTTCACCGTGGCGCGCGCTCGGCGCGACCGGAGAGGAAGGCCAGGGGCCTGGTGCTACGTGGCGCCCTGGCCGGTGCCGGGCTGGTCGATCACGCCTTCCGGCACGCGTTCTATCAACTCACAACGATACCCATCCGGATCGCGCACGAAGCAGATTCGCGAGCCGCCGTCGTGGACGGTGTAGGGCGGGCGCTCGGGTTCGATTCCCTGCGTGGCGAGCTGGCGCAGGGTGGCGTCGAGGTCGGCGGTCGCGATCGCGATGTGTCCGTAGCCGGTGCCGAGCTCGTAGTGCTCGACGCCGAAGTTGTAGGTCAACTCGAGCCGTGGCCGCTCGCCGTCGCCGGGCTGGTTGAGGAAAACATTGATCGCCTCGTCGCGAATCGCCACGCGGCTGACCTCCTCGAAACCCAGCGCGCGATAGAAGCCGACCGACCGGTCGATGTCGGTGATCCGGTAGCAGGTGTGCAGAAGCGCCACGACCGCCAGATTAGCGACGTGCGACCATGACGCCCATGATCATCGAACACTCGCGCAATGCCCAGTACCTGTCGAACACGTATCTGGTCTGCGACCAGCAGGGCGGCAGCGCCGTCGTGATCGATGCCGGCGGGCCGGTCAAGCCGCTGGTCGCCGCGGCCGAACGGCTCGCCGTCACGCCCGCCGCGGTGCTGCTCACGCATCACCATCACGACCACGTCGACGGACTGGGGGAGCTGACCCAGCGCTGGCCCGCGCTGCCGGTGCTGATCAGCCCGCTGGAGCGCGACCTGGTGGGCGGCGCGACGGGGACGATCGACGCCGGCGAGCGACTGGCCGCGGGCGAGCTGGTGGTCCGCCCGCTGAACACGCCCGGACACACGCGCGGCATGCTGTCCTTTCTCGTCGAGCATCATTCCTCCGCGGCTGTGTTCACCGGCGACACGCTGTTTCGCGACTCTGTCGGCAGCGTACGGGCGCCCGGCCACACGACCTTTCAGGCGCTCAAGGATTCGATCATGGGGACGCTGATGGAGCTGGACTCCGAGACCGAGATCTACCCCGGGCACTCCGACTCGACGACGGTCGGCCGGGAATGGGAGCGCAACCCCTTCATCCGCATCTGGCGTGGCCTCGATCGCGAGGGCTCGCAGTCGTGCCTCGCGCTCGGCGACTCCGCGACACTGGTTCTGCTCGGTCCGGACTACGACGGCGGCCACAAGGCATGGGTGCGCTGGCCGGACGGATCCGACGACATCATTGCCGGCTCAGCGGTCGAAGCGACCAGCTGAATGGTTTGCGGCGGGAACAACTGAACAGATGGCCCGCGAGAACATTCCCACCTCGCGGGTGGTGCGCTCGGCCACGATCGGTCGCCTGGCGGCGGGTCAGGCCGTCAAACAGTTCGGCACGCGGGCCGCGAACCTGGCGCGCGGTGATGAGGCGAGCGACGCCGCGCTAGCGCGACGCCAGGTTGAAACCGCCGAGCAGATCGTCGCCGTACTGGGCACGATGAAGGGCGCGGCGATGAAGCTCGGCCAGGTGATGTCGTTCCTCGACGTCGGACTCGTACCCGAGGAGTACCGCGAGGACTTTCAGCGCAAGCTCGCTGAGCTTCGCGACTCGGCGCCCCAGGTCGCCTTCAAAGAGATGCGCAAGGTGATCGAGGCGGAGTTCGAGGAGCCGCTCGACGAGCTCTTCGAGCAGTTCGACACCGAGCCGATCGCCGCGGCGTCGATCGGCCAGGTCTATCGCGCGACCCTCCACGATGGGCGAGCCGTCGCGGTCAAGGTTCAATACCCCGGCGTGGCGAGCGCCGTCCGCGCCGACCTGAAGAACCTCGGCATGATCCTGCGGCTGTTCTCGCGCATGGCGCCGGGGCTGGACGTCCAGGGGATCGCGCAGGAGATCCGGCTGCGGATCGACGAGGAGCTCGACTACGAGCTCGAGGCTTCCAACCAGCGGGCGATGGCTCGGATCTTCCGCGGCCATCCGTTCATCTACGTACCGGAGGTGATCGGCTCGCTCTCGCGCGAGCGCGTGATGGTTAGCGAGCTGATCGCGGGGACGCGCTTCGAGGAGCTCAAGGAAATGGACGCGCCGGCGCGCAACCGAATCGCCGAGATCGTCTTCCGCTTCTACTTCGGCTGCATGTACCGCCATCACCAGTTCTCCGGTGACCCCCATCCCGGGAACTTCATGCTGCTCGCCGACGGTCGCGTCGCCTTCCTGGACTTCGGGCTCTACAAGCGGCTGCCCCCGGAGCTCGCCGAGTACGAGCTGCAGATCGCGCGCCTGGGCATCACCGGCCAGGGCGACGCGCTGATCGAGCACCTCCATGCGGGTGGCTTCCTCGCAAATCCCGATCGCTCCACCCCGGAGCAGATCCTGCGCCAGTTCGAGGACGTGACCTGGTGGTACACGCGCGACGCCGAGGTCGAGCTCACGCCCGAGATCGCGACCCAGATCGTGATCGACATGAGCGATCCGCGCTCACGTCACTACGCTGCGATGCGCCACGAGAACCTGCCGGCGGACCACCTCTTCGGCCGCCGCACCGAGACACTCACGCTCGCCGTGATGAGCCAGCTGCGCGCCAGCGGCAACTGGCACCGGATCGCGCGCGAGTGGATCTTCGACGATCCGCCGGCGACCGAGCTCGGCCGCGCCGAGGCCGCCTTCTACGGCTCTACAGGGTATGGATCTGCAGCAGGCTCGTCGTCCCCGGAACGCCGCTCGGCAGACCTGCCGTGATCGCGACGCGCTGGCCCGGCTGACACCAGCCGAGTTCGATGATGCGGGCCGCGGCGCCGAGCACCAGCTCCTCGGTCACCTCGTAGCGGGGCATCGAGGCCGCCTTGACGCCCCACAGCAGCCCGCAGCGCTGGACCGTCTCGCGTCCGGGCGAGAGCGCGTAGATCGGCGTGTTCGGCCGGTGCGCCGAGACGAGCCGGGCCGAGCGGCCCGAGAGCGTCGGGATCACGAGCGCGTCGAGCTCGAGCTCGCGCGCGGCCACGCAGGCGCTGTAGGCGACCGTGTAGGCCGGGCTGCGAGCGTCGCGTCGGACGCGGCGCTCGTTCCATTCGAGGTAGTTCGCGGTCGCCTCGGTGCGCTCCGCGATCGACGCCATCATCGCGACCGCGCCGACCGGATGAGCGCCGACCGCCGTCTCCTGGGAGAGCATCACGGCGTCGGTGCCGTCGAGGATCGCGTTCGCCACGTCGGCGACCTCGGCGCGCGTCGGGCGGCTCGAGTGAACCATCGAGTCGAGCATCTGGGTCGCCGTGATCGACGGCCGGGCCAGCGCACCGGCGAGCTTGAGCAGGCGCTTCTGCACCAGCGGCACATCTTCGATCGGCAGCTCGATGCCCAGGTCGCCGCGGGCGACCATCACCGCGTCGGCCTCGCGCAGCACCGACTCCATGTTCTCGACCGCCTGCGGCTTCTCGATCTTGGCGACCAGCGGCAGGCGCGTGTGCTCACGGACGAACTCGATGTCGCTGGCGGAGCGCACGAACGAGAGCGCGACGAGGTCGACGCCGATCGATTCGCCGTGGGCCAGCAGCTCGAGGTCGCGTTTGGGCACCGCCGGAAGGCGGTCGATTGGGCCGGGGATGTTGAGCCCCTGGCGCGAGACGACCGTGCCGCCGATCTCGACCTCGGTGTCCAGCTCGCGCACGTCGGGGCGCGTGGCCTGCACGCGCAGGCGCACTGCGCCGTCGGCCAGATAGATGATCGCGCCGGGCTCGACCGACTCCGCCAGCTCCTTCCAGGTGACCGACATCCGCCGCGCGTCGCCGACCGCGTCGCTGCCGCACTCAAACGTCAGGCTCTCGCCTGGTGTCAGCTCGACGAGCCCGTCACGCACCGCGCCGATCCGAAGCTTCGGACCCGGCAGGTCCTGCAGCAGCGCGACGGGGCGCCCCACGCTCTCCGCCGCGTCGCGCACGCGCTGCGCTGTCTCGGCGTGTTCGTCCAGGCTGCCGTGCGAGTAGTTCAGGCGCGCGACGTCCATGCCGGCCGCCACCAAGCGGGCCAGCACATCCGGCTCGCGCGAGGCGGGACCGATGGTGGCGACGATCTTCGTGTGACGCATTGCGCGCGGCACACTAGCGAGGGCCGCCCGCGCGCGCATGTAACGCATCTGCCGCGCCTGCGCGCTGCGCGGCGCCAGGCGCGCCCCTACGGCGCCGCGAGATCCGGGAAATGGGCCGCGCAGTGCTCACGCATGCGTTCGCGCAGCCACGCGCGCTCCGTGCCCGAGGCGACGCGCAGCCGCGCCAAGAGATCGCGCTGGCGCGTCAACGGCGGCGCCTGCGCGATCGTCCAGCTGACCGTCAGGCGCTCGAAGAGGAACTCCACGGCGCGCTGCCAGGCGTCCTCCCGGCTGGCCCCCGGCGCGAGATCCTCGCCGCTGGCGATCCGTGCATAGCTCGCCCGGGTTGCCGGGCTCAACGAGCCGCGCAGCACGATCGCGTTGCCGTCAGCGTCGCGGTACTCGCTGTTCGGCGCGCGCAGACGCTCGCGGCGCGCCATCAGGGCTCGTCGCCCGGCTCGATCCTCAGCGCTGCGACGCGGCTGCGTCCGTCGCGCTCATAGCGCACATCGACCGAGTCGTCCTGACGGTAGGTGCCGATCCCGAACGCGCCGACGAGCCAGCGCCAGCCGGACACGCGATCGCGCGCGAGGCGGCGCGGAAAGTGGAGCACTCGACCGTGTTCCTCGTAATCGATCCCTGCGTGCTGCAACACGCCGTTGAGGTACACCTCGAAGGGTTGCTCCACCTCCGTCGGAAGGCGCACGATCGACGTCTCGCTCACGCGGGCGATTATCCTCCGAACGTGTCCGAGGAGATCTCCTACCGCGTGCGGCGGGTGCCACGGGCGCGGCGCGTGAAGGTCCGGATCGATCCCCACCATGGCGTCGAGGTGCTGTTGCCGCCGCGCGCGCCGCTGCGCGCCGCGGCGGAGGCCGTCGCGGAGCTGACGCCGTGGATCGAGCGCCAGCTCGCCGAGCTGGCCGGCGCGCGCGAGCGGCTCTCTCCCGCCGGCACGCTGCCCTACCTCGACGAACGCCTGATCGGCGTGCCCCAGCCGGGACGCAAGCGCGCGCATCGCAGCGGCGGCGCGCTGCTGATCCCGGCCGGCGAGGGAGCGCTCGAGGCGATCGAGCGCTGGTACCGGCGGGCTGCGCGGGCCGAGATCGCCAAGCGCCTCGATGCCGCGAGCGCGGCCGCCGGGACGCCCTACGGGAGCCTGACGATCCGCAACCAGCGCACGCGCTGGGCGAGCTGCGCGCGCGGCGGCGCGATGAGCTTCAACTGGCGACTGCTGCTCGCGCCCGAGTGGATCCTCGACTACGTCGTCTGGCACGAGGTCTGTCACCTGCGCTTCGCCGATCACTCCCCGGCCTTCTGGGCGCTGCTCGACGAGCACTGTCCGGACTGGCGAGCGGCCGCCGGCTGGCTGCGCGAGAACGGCACCGCGCTCGTGCTCTAGGGAGCTAGCCGCTCAGCGAGCTTCACGCGCGCCGCCGGCGAGCGCGCGGCGCAGCGCGTCCGGCGCCGACTCGCCGGAGCGTCGCTCGATTACCGCCCGGCGCACACGGCCGGTGTAGGCCTCGGCGGACCCGTCGCCGCGCAGGTCGACGCCGCCGCGCAGGCTGCCTGCTCGGCCTCGCGGGCCGACGATCTCGAGCCGCGCCGCCACCTGGCGCACCGGCTCGATGCGTCGACTCAGGATGTGCAGCTCGTCACGCGCGGCGCTCGACGCCAGCTGATCGACACGCCGGGCGAGCGCGGCCAACGCGTCGTCGAGCGTCTCCAGGCGCTCGTGCTCGACCTTCGAGCCCACGCGTGTCGTCAGTGTCCAGTGCGCCGCCGTCAAGCACGCGCCTCGAGCGGCACATAGTCCCGCGCGGGCTCGCCGGTGTAGATCTGGCGGGGACGGGCGATCTTCAGTTCGGAGTCCTGCACCATCTCGAGCCACTGCGCAACCCAGCCGCTGGTGCGGCCGATCGCGAACATCACTGGGAACATCGACATCGGCATGCCGAGCGCCTCGTAGATCAGGCCGGAATAGAAGTCGACGTTCGGGTAGAGCTTGCGCGAGATGAAGTACTCGTCCTCGAGCGCGATCTTCTCGAGCTCCGTCGCGATCGCCAAAAGGGGGTTGGTGCCGGTGACCTCGAAGACGTCGTCGGCGGCCTTCTTGATGATCCGCGCCCGCGGGTCGTAGTTCTTGTAGACGCGGTGGCCGAAGCCCATCAGCCGCTCGTTGCCGGCCTTCACGCTGGCGATGAAGTCGGGGATGTTCTCCTTCGTCGCGACGCGGTGCAGCATCCGCACGACCTCCTCGTTGGCGCCGCCGTGGGAGGGGCCGTAGAGCGCGGCGATGCCGCCGGCGATCGCCGAGTAGGGGTCGACCCGCGATGAGCCGATCGCGCGCACGGCGCTGGTCGAGCAGTTCTGCTCATGGTCGGCGTGCAGGATGAACAGCGTGTCGAGCGCGCGCTCGATGCGCGGATCCGGTTGGTACTTCAGCTCGGTCATCTTGTAGAGCATCCCGAGCAGGTTCCCGGCGTAGCTGAGGTCGTTGTCGGGATAGACGTAGGGCATGCCCATGTTGTGGCGATAGGAGAAGGCCGCGAGCGTCGGCAGCTTGGCGATCAGGCGGATCGCCTGGATCGCGCGGTTCTCCGGCTCGTGGATCTGGTTTGCGTCGGGGTAGAAGGTCGAGAGCGCGCCGACCGCCCCGAGCAGCATGCCCATCGGATGCGCGTCGTGGCGGAATCCCTGCATGAAGCTCTTGACGTTCTCGTGCACGAACGTGTGGATCGTGATCTGGTGCGTCCACTCCTCGAGCTGGCCGCTGGTGGGCAGCTCGCCGTGGACGAGCAGGTATGCGACCTCGAGGTAGCTTGAGCGCTCGGCGAGCTGCTCGATCGGATAGCCGCGGTAGCGCAGCACGCCGACATCGCCGTCGAGGAAGGTGATGGCGCTGCGACAGGAGGCTGTGTTCATGAACGCCGGGTCGTAGGCGAGCAGGCCGAAGTCCTCGTCGGACACCTTGATCTGGCGCAGATCGAGCGAGCGGATCGCGCCGTCAGCGATCGGAAGCTCGTAGCGCCGGCCCGTACGGTTGTCGGTCACCGACAGTGTGTCCTGCGGCTCGCCCGTGCTGTTGACCGCGGGTGTGGTGTTCGCCTCTGTGCTCATTGGATCTCCAGTCGCCGCGTTCAGTTGCGCTCGATTATCCGCCACGCGGCCGCTTCGCCGCGCCGCCATAGCGACTCTCGGTCGCTTCGGTCTGGCCCTGGTAATGGCTGCCGAGCTCAGCGTGCCCGTAGGGGCGCTCCGCCGGCGCGTCCAAGGCCATGAAGGAGAGCTGTGCGATCGGCAGGCCCGCCCAGAGCTTGATCGGCACGCGCGTCAGGTTGTTCAGCTCGAGCGTCAGTGTGCCCCGCCAGCCCGGATCGCAGAAACCCGCGGTGGCGTGCACGATCAGGCCGAGGCGGCCGAGCGAGGACTTGCCCTCGATGCGCGCGACGATGTCGTCGGGCAGCGTCACGTACTCGAGTGTCGCGCCCAGGCAGAACTCGCCCGGGTGGATCACGAACGGCTCGTCCTCGCCGATCGTGATCGGCTCGGTCAGGTTCGTCGGCGGGTCGCGCAGGTCGATCGCCGACGCGCGGTAGTTGTGGAACACGCGGAAGGTGTTGCCGAGGCGCAGGTCGACGCTCGCCGGCTGCAGGAGCCCTGGGTCCCAAGGGTCGATCGTGATCGTGCCGTCCTCGACAAGGCGACGGATCGTTGCGTCTGAGAGCACCGACGAGACGCTCATGGTGTCGGCGGTTCCGGGGTAGGAGCGGCTGGCCAGGCGATCGAGTGCCGCGCGAGGACCACTAATGCTCGACTCTGCGCGCCAGCGCGACGACGGTCCGTGTGCGGGCCGGTGCCGGCGGTGGAGCGCCGGTATGCGGTCCGCGGCGCGGGTGGCGCGGAGAGTGCGGGCGCGGCGCGCGCGGACGGCGATGGGCCGAGTGCATGCGCAGCTTGCTGCCGCCGTCCTCGTCGCCGTCGACCGTCGGCTCCTCGTCGGTCTGGTGGACCGCCCACCACACGATCCACAGGATCCCGGCGATCGGGATCTTGAGCGCCAACATCAGCCAGATGAAAGTCCAGGTCATCCGCGGTCGCGGGATCCTACTACCGCCCCGTCGCCTTGGCGAACCTGGGGTCGGGTGGGTACCTGTACCCACCCGAGGGCGGGTGCATGCACCCGCCCTCGGGGCGGCGCATGCGCCGCCCCGCACAGCCCCAGCAAGCCGCTCAGCCGCGCAGCTCGATCGGCGCGTCGCTGAAATGCGTCACACGCTCGAGCTCCGCCACG
>CABDXV010000032.1_pt1 | contig 11443 bp, 11 predicted proteins | sample 3131821 | NCBI WGS metagenome assembly CABDXV01 (sample SAMEA5534336, study PRJEB31848) | metagenome | biome: tundra; feature: field; material: soil | place: USA | collected 2013-05 | depth 0.15 m | reverse complement strand
GCCGGGGGCCGATCATCGTCAACCTGCGCGGGATCAACCGCGGCGGGGGCGCCCTCGACGGGGCGCACGGACGCGGACCAGTCGGTGCCGCCTCGGGGCGCCCACGAACGTTCGTCGTCGTCCAGCGCGGAATCGGCGCTCGTCGCCTGCGTCTCGCGCTCAGGCGACGCCGCCTCCCGCTCCGTGGCGATCCCTGGGGCGACGGGCTCGGTCAGCGACTCGTATTCGAACTCCTCCTCCGGGCCGAAGAGCGCATCGAGCAACCGGTTTCTGACCTCGGGCGCGGTCATGAGCGCCACGACCCCGCCGAGCAGAACAGCCTTGACGACGCGCCCGCGGCCGCGCCCGCGGCGCTTGGAGCCGCGAGGAGAGCCGCCGGCAGACCCTGGCTCGACGGCACCTGCCGGCTGGTTGTCGGAGCGGTGCGACCGGTGCGACATCGCACCCACTATAGCCATCTGCCGCGAGTGTTTCCGACCGATGCGGCAGGGCTGGACAGCTGTCCGGAACGGCTCATGCGATCGCCGTGCGACCGCTGACGCGGTCGATGCGCGACAGCCCATGCGATCCAAGCGCGACAGCTCACGCGATCGCCGCGTGCCCGTTTCGCGCCGGTCGCTCGCGATCAGACGTCGTAGCGCTCGCCCTCGGCCGCGAGTTCCACCGCGCGTCCGAAAGCAGCCTCGGCCTTCGCGCGCAGCTGCGCCGCGTCGAGCTGGTCGGAGAAGTGCGTCAGCACGACGCGGTCGACGGCGGCGCGCTGCCCGATCGCACCGGCCTGAGCGGCCGTCAGGTGGCCGGGCGGCTCGTCGTCGTCCTCGTATTCGTCCAGACGCGTCGCCTCGATCAGCAGAAGCTGCGCCCCGCGTGCGAACTCGACCAGCTCGTCATTGGCGCCGCAGTCGGCGCTGAAGACGAGCCGGCGCCGCGCGTCGCCTGCACACAGCTCGAGCGCGTAGGCGGGAACGTAGTGCGGAACGGGTTGGAAGCGCACGCGGACCCCGTCCAGCTCCAGTGCGCCGCTCGGATCGTATTCGCGCAGCTCGAACGCATCCTCGATCAGCGTCTCGCTGCCCCACGCGCCGCACAGACGACGCAGCGCCGTGCGGGCACCTGGGGGGGCGTGGAGAAGCGGTCGATCGGAGCGCAGCCGCGGTCCGAATCGCAGCGCGTACGCGAACGGCACGAGATCGAGCACGTGATCGGCGTGCAGGTGCGACAGGATCACCGCATCGACGCGCTCGTAGTCGTGGTGCCGGCGCAGCTTGGCGAACACGCCGTTGCCGCAGTCCATCAGCAGCGACAGCGCCGGAAGTTCGAGCAGGTAGCCGCTGCACGCCCCATCGCGGTCCTGCCACGACGGGCTCTTGCCCAGGATTGTGAGACGAAAGGACACAGAAGGAGCTCGGAGTGCCCTCGGCGCAGCGGCGTAGGGTGGGCGCGCGACGGCGCCGCGCATCAAAGCACGCTCGCGGTCGCACAGTCAACCCGGCCGCCGCCTGTGGCCGGACGCCGGGGTTCGCGGCGGCCGCGTCCCACCGCTTCGCGCAAAGCGCGGACGCGGCGAGCGGCATGCGCGACTACGCGTGCAGCGCCGCCTGCTCCTGCGCGGTCGGGAACGCCCAGGCCGCGCGCGTCCGTCGATCCGCACGGAAGACGAAGCGGAGCTGCTGGGGCGGCCGCAGCCCGTCCGGATGGTTGGGTCGGAACGTCGCGCACGGCGCCGGCTCGGGCAGCGCACAGAGCAGGTTGCGCCCAAAGAAGCAATCGTCACAACTCAGCGCGCGTGCATTGGTGCGGGCCACTGCCGGAACGTCCTTTCCACGTCGATACTGCGACCACGTGGATCAAAGCAAGCCCCGTCGAACGACACAGCCGGGCTTCTCGCAATACCCGCTTAAAACGTCCGGCTACCAATGAAATACCTGCAAATGCGCATAGTTTTTTTGATATGCACGTAAGCTTACCGTGTAACCTAGAACAATCCGCGCAGTTTGCGTGAGCCACGCTGGAAGATGGCGCGCGGTGCGCTATGGGAGGCCTCGCCGGAGGCCGCCGGACTACAGTGAGATCGCATGCGGATCCTCATCACGGGCCCGAGCGGCGCCGTCGGCGAAGCGCTCGCGCGCGCGCTGGCCGGGCGCCACGAGCTGCGCGGGCTGTCCCGCGAGCCCGCGCGCGTGGCCCGCGGGCTTCCCGTCGACCTGGTCCGCGGCGACGCCCTCAGCGGAGTTGGTCTCGCCCACGCACTCGATGGCGTCGAGGTCGCCTACTACCTGATCCACTCGATGGAGCCGGCGGGGGTTGACGAGAGCTTCGCCCGCCGAGACCGGCTCGCCGCACAGCGATTCGCCGCGGCCGCCACGCGCGCCGGCGTTCGACGGATCGTCTACCTCGGCGGGCTTCGCCAGATCGAAGGTCGCAGCTCCGCTCACCTCGAGAGCCGCAGCGAGGTCGAGCGGATTCTGCTGGCCGCCGTGCCCGACAGCGTCGCACTGCGGGCATCGCTCGTGATCGGCGCGAGGTCTCGTTCGTTTCGCGCGATCGTGCGACTGATCGAGCGCCTGCCGATCATCCCGCTTCCCCCGTGGCGGCGCTACCGCACCCAACCGATCGACGAGCGCGACGCGGTCGCCTACCTGGTCGCCGCGGCGAGCGCCCCGCCGCGGGGTGGCGACGCCTTCGACATCGCCGGGCCGGAGGTGCTCTCCTACGGCGCGATGGTCGAGCGCATCACCGCGCTGCTTCTGCTGGCCCATCCGGCGGTCCGCGTGCCGTTCGGCCCCAGCGCGATCATGAGTGCGATCGCGGCGCGTGTCAGCGGCCAGCCCAACGAGCTGCTCGGGCCGCTGATGGGAAGCCTGCGCGGCGACCTGCTGGCCGACGACACGCGGGCGCGGGCCGCGTTCGACGTGCCGCTGCATGGTTTCGATGCCGCCGTCGAGCACGCATTGCGCGAACGAGACGAGCTCGAGGCGCGGGGCGGCCGATGAGCGTCGTGCGCAGCTCGATCTCGATCGCCGCGCCGCCGCAGCGTGTCTGGGCGGTGGTGATGGACCCGCGCCGGCTCGGCGAGTGGGTGACGATTCACCGCGAGCTGGCAGGGGTCTCATCCGATCCGACGCACGAGGGCGCTCGCATGGAACAGGTACTGCACCTGCGCGGCGCCGACATCCGCGTGCGGTGGCTGCTGGTGGAGTGCAGTGAGCCGCGCTACGCACGCTGGGAGGGGCGGGGCCCGGCACGCTCGAACGCACACATCGAATACCGCCTGACGGCCACGGCCGACGGCACGAAGTTCGACTACCAGAACGAATTCCGCCCGCCGCTCGGCGCCGTGGGAGCGCTCGCGAGCCGAACCGTGATGGGTCAGACGCCGCAGCGCGAGGCTGACCGCTCGCTCGCCGCCCTGCGCGATCTAATCGAGCGTTCGTCGACCTGAACACGACGCCGCCGCGCGCACGTCGATACTGTCCACCGATGCTCCGGCCCGTCACCCGCAGTCTGACCTTGGCGCTCGTCGGCCTGCTCGCGCTCGCCCCTCTGGCGCTCGGCGCGGCGCCGGCGCCGGCGCCGACTGAGAGCTATGCGACGCTGCTGACGCAGATCGACGCCAAGCAGGGAAGTCCGCAGCGGGTCACAGCCGCGACCGTCGACAAGCCCGACCACCATGTCAGGGTTACTCTCGCGAACGGCTCGCGACCGCTCGTCTCCTATCCGGCGGCGCAGGATAAGTTCCTCGTCGACACGTTGATTAAACACGGCGTCAAGCCGGTCTACACCAAGCGGCCGGCGGTGCACCACACGCTCCGCTACGTCGCAGGCGGAGTCGTCGTGGTACTGCTCCTGATCGGCGCCGGCGTCTGGTTTTACACGCGCGGTCGGCCGCAGGACGCTGAGTCGTCGGGCACGCAGCCATCTGCGTCGTAGAACAGTGCCGCACAGTGGCACTGTTCGTGCAACGCGCTGGTCACGGCAAACACGGCGGCAGCCGAGCTGTCATTATGTGTGCAACGCCTCTTCCGCACACCATCAACCGACGCTACCTGAGAGGGATTATCTGTGAGTGATTTTCTGAAGAAGAAGCGCGAGGAGATCGCCGCTCGCCTGAGCGAGCTGCAGCCGCTCGTCGAGGAGTACCGCCAGCTCGAGGCGGCTGCCGCCGCGCTCGCCGGCCTGCCCGGCGCCGCGCGCGCATCGACCCCCGCACGCGCCCGGCGCGTGCGTACCCCGGCACGCCCAGCGCGTGCAACCCGTACCCGCAAGACGACCACCGGCGGCCGCCGCGGACGTCCGCGCGGTTCCGGAACCCGGGCGCTGCAGACGCTCGAGCTGGTCAAGTCGAAGCCAGGCATCACGATCCCCGAGATCGCAAGCGCCATGGGCATCAAGCAGAACTATCTCTACCGGGTACTGCCTGGTCTCGAGAAGGACGGCAAGGTCGTCAAGCGCGACCGCGGCTGGCACGCCGCGGTCTGAGAACCGCGGCGCACGGCGGGAGGGAGGCGGGCGCCGATCGGCGCCACCGCCCCCCGCCCGAGCCGGTGCCGGCTTTACTCCCTCAGGAAAGCAGCCCCAACTCCGCCACGGCCTCGCGCTCCCCGACCAGCTCGGCGGCGCTGGCGTCGATTCGCGTGCGTGAGAAGTCGTTGATCTCCAGCCCCTCGACGATCGTGTAGCTGCCGCCGGACGTCGTGACCGGGAAGCCGCAAAGGATCCCCTTCGGCACCCCGTATGAGCCGTCGGAGGGCACCGCCATCGACACCCAGTCGCCGGGCGTTGTTCCATGCAGCCAGTCGCGGACGTGATCGATCGCCGCGTTGGCCGCGGAAGCCGCGCTGGAGGAACCGCGCGCCTCGATGACCGCCGCGCCGCGCTTCTGCACGGTCGGAATGAAGTCGTCCTCGAGCCAGGCCTGATCGCTCACGACCTCGGCTGCGGCACGCCCTGCGACCTTGGCGTGGAAGATGTCCGGGTACTGGCTGGCCGAATGGTTGCCCCAGATCGTCATGTTCGTCACCTCGGCGACGCCGACACCGGCCTTCGCCGCGAGCTGACCGCGGGCGCGGTTGTGATCGAGGCGCATCATCGCGCTGAAGCGCCCGCGCGGCACATCCGGCGCGTTCGACATCGCGATCAGTGCGTTCGTGTTGGCCGGGTTGCCCACGACGAGTACCCTCACGTCGCTCGCGGCGTGCGAGTTGATCGCCTGCCCCTGCGGCTTGAAGATGCCGCCGTTGGCCTCGAGCAGGTCGGCGCGCTCCATTCCAGGCCCGCGCGGGCGCGCGCCGACGAGCAATGCGACGTTGACGCCGTCGAAGGCGACGTTCGGATCATCCGTTATCTCGATCGCCTCAAGCAGCGGGAACGCGCAGTCGTCGAGCTCCATCGCCGTGCCCTCGGCAGCCTTGAGGGCCGCCGGGATCTCGAGCAGCCGCAGCGCGACAGCGGTGTCGGCACCCAGCATCGCGCCGCTCGCGATGCGAAACAGCAGCGCGTAGCCGATCTGGCCGGCGGCCCCGGTTACAGTCACCTTCACAGAACTGCTCATGCGTTCAACTCCTCGATCACTGCGTCGGCGAACTCGGAGGTGCCGACGGCAGTCGGATCGTCTCGGTTCGGTTTGAGGTCGTAGGTCACCTTCTCCCCCCTGCGGATCACCCCGGCGATCGCGCGTTCGAGCTGATCGGCGGCGTCCTGCTCGCCGAGGTCGGCCAGCAGATAGACGCCCGAAAGCATCAGCGCGGTCGGATTCATCTTGTTGAGACCCTTGTACTTGGGCGCCGATCCGTGCGTCGCCTCGAACACGGCGGCGTGTGTGCCGATGTTGGCACCGCCGGCGACACCGAGGCCGCCGACCATCCCGGCGCACAGGTCGGAGACGATGTCGCCGTAGAGGTTCGGCAGCACCAGCACCTCGTACTCCTGCGGCCGCGTGACCAGCTGGTTGCAGAGGTTGTCCACGATCCGGTCTTCGAACTGGATCTCAGGGTGGCGTGCGGCGACCTGCCTCGCGACCTCCAGAAACAGGCCGTCGGAGAACTTCATGATGTTCGCCTTGTGCACCGCGGTGACTTTACGGCGGCCGTTGCGCTCGGCGTAGTCGAAGGCGAACTCGACGATCCGCTCGGAACCGAAAACCGAGATCGGCTTGATCGAGATCCCGGCGTCCTCGCGCACCGTCGCGCCGAGCTCGGCGAGCAGCTCGCGCAGCCGGGCGTTCTGTGGCGTGCCGCGCTCGAACTCGATGCCGACGTAGAGGTCCTCGGTGTTCTCGCGGATGATCACCAGGTCGGTCTCGGGGAAGCGTGTGCGAACGCCGGCGTAGGCCTTGCAGGGACGCACGCAGGCGTACAGATCGAGCTCCGTGCGCAGCAGCACGTTGACCGAGCGGAAGCCTGAGCCGACCGGCGTCGTCGTCGGCCCCTTGATCCCGACCTTGGTCCGCTTGAGCGAGTCCAGAGTGGCCGGCGGAAACGGGTTGCCCGAGCGCTCGTACTCGTCGATCCCGGCCTGCTGCACGTCCCAGTCGAATGCGACGCCGGTCGCCTCGAGCACGCGGCGTGTGGCCTCGGCAAGCTCGGGGCCCGTGCCGTCACCGGGGATGAAGGTCACTTCGTGGGCCAACAGGCTTCCTTTCGCTCGGGGGGGCGATGCTATCGCGCCTCGCCGTAGGATTGAGCTGTGCGGAGTTCCGACACGATCAGGCTCGGCCAGCTGTTCGGGATCCGCGTCGGCGTCAGCCGGTGGTGGTTTCTCGTGCTGTTTTTCGTGATCTATGCGCTGAACGGCTACTTCGGCCAGATCCTCCCCGACGGCACGCAGGCGTTCGTCGTCGCGGTGCTCGGCGCGCTGCTGTTCTTCGCCACCGTCGTCGCGCACGAGCTCGGCCACGCTCTGGTCGCGCGCCACCAGGGGATGGCGATCGAGGGGGTCGACCTGTGGGCGCTCGGCGGCTTCACCCGCACCCGCGGCGAGACCGCCTCGCCGGGTGCCGAGTTCCGCATGGCCGCGGCCGGTCCGGCCGTCAACGTCCTGGTGATCGCCATCTGCATCGGCCTCGGGCTCGCATTCGGCAGCTTCCAGCACTTCCTCGACGTCGCGCTGCTGGAGTCCGGATTGCGCGTCAACGCGCCGCTCGTGCTGCTCGGCTGGCTGGCGCTGATCAACTCCGTGCTGCTGGTCTTCAACCTGCTGCCGGCGTTCCCGCTCGACGGCGGTCGAATAGCACGCGCCGCGGTCTGGGCGCTCACCGGCGACCCCAACCGTGCGACCCGCGCCTGCGCTCGCCTCGGCCAGGTGTTCGGCATGCTGGTGATGGCGGGCGGCCTTGCGCTGGCCGTCCGCGGCTACACGACCGGTGGGCTGTGGTTCCTGCTGATCGGTCTGTTCTTGACGCAGGCCGCGCGCCAGGCCTCGGCGCAGGCGACGGTCGGCGCGCTGATCCGCGACGTGACGGTCGCCGACATCATGGACCCAGATCCGCTGACGGTCCCCACGCAGACCACCCTGCTCGATGCCGAGCAGCACTACTTCCACGACGGCGGAGCAGCGTGGCTGGTGGTCGCCGACGAGGACCGCCGCTACCGCGGGCTGCTGCTCAAGGAGCGCCTCGATCACGAGTTGCGCGAGGGCCGCCCAGCGCTCACCGCCGGCGACATCAGCGTCGACTCCCCGCCCTGGCGGATCGACGCCTCGGCGACGCTTGAGACTGCCCTGCGCTCCGACGGCCTGCGTCGACTCGGAGCGATCGTCGCGGTCGACGCCGACGGCATTCTGCGAGGCGTGCTGACCCTGCCCAGCATCCGCGCTGCGATGAACCCGTCGGCCGCCCTATAGAGTCCGCATCTCATGCCGGAACATGACGTACTGATCATCGGGGCCGGCCTCGCGGGCCAGCGCGCGGCTCTCGCCGCGGCGCGCGAAGGTGTGTCGGTGGCGATCATGAGCAAGGTTCACCCGGTGCGTTCGCACTCGGTGGCGGCCGCCGGCGGCATCAACGCGGCGATCAATCCGGCTGACGACTGGCGCTCCCACGCGTATGACACAGTCAAGGGCTCGGACTACCTCGGCGACCAGGACGCGATCGAGGTGATGTGCAGCGAGGCTCCCGGCGAGGTCATGCACCTCGAGCACATCGGGGTCACCTTCCACCGCAACGACGCCGGCGAGCTCGACCTACGGGCCTTCGGCGGCGCATCGATGAACCGCACAGCCTACGTCGCCGACATCACGGGCCAGGCGATCCTGCACGTCCTCTACGAGCAGCTGATGAAGCACTCCTCGACCGTCGAGCGCTTCGAGGAGTGGTTCACGACCTCGCTGATCCTCGACGAGGACGGCAGCTGCGTCGGCGTCGTCGCGCGCGAGATCAAGACCGGCCGCATGGAGACCTTCGCCGCCAAGAGCGTGATCCTGGCCTCGGGCGGCGCCGGCCAGTGCTTCAAGCCGACGACCAACGCGCTGATCTGCACCGCCGACGGCATGACGCAGGCTCTGCGCGCCGGCGCGCCCCTGATGGACATGGAGATGATTCAGTACCACCCGACCACGCTGGCGGAGAACGGCTTCCTGATCACCGAGGGGGCTCGCGGCGAGGGCGCGCACCTGCTCAACAGCGAGGGCGAGCGGTTCATGGCGAAGAGCGCCCCGAACAAGATGGAGCTCGCCTCGCGCGACATCGTCTCGCGCGCCGAGCAGACCGAGATCAACGAGGGCCGGGGCGTCGGCCCCGACGGCAAGGGCATTTACCTTGACATCACCGTTGTCCCGCGCAAGCGGACGCTCGAGGCGCTGCGCGAGATCGTCAACATCGGCAGGGATTTCGCCGGCGTCGACATCACGCGCGAGCCGATCATCATCCAGCCGGGGGCGCACTACATCATGGGCGGCGTGAAGACCGACGTCGACGGTCGCACGCCGATCGACGGGCTCTACGCAGCCGGCGAGGTGGCCTGCGTCTCAGTCCACGGCGGCAACCGCCTCGGCGCAAACTCGCTGCTCGACACGCTGATCTTCGGCCGGCGCTCCGGCGAGCACGCCGCCGCGCGTGCCCGCTCGACCGCGATGCCCGCCGTCTCCGACGCGCAGCGCCAGCGCGACAGCGACATGATCGCCAAGATCATCGCCCGTCCGCGCGCCGGGCGCCGGATCTCCGAGATCAAGGACGAGCTTGGCACGACGATGAACCAGCACGTCGCCGTGTTCCGCGACGAGCCGGGCCTGCGGACCGCGCACGAGGTCGTTCGGCGGCTCAAGGAGGAGGCGCGCCACGCCTACGTAGACGATCGCGGGACCGTGTTCAACCAGGACGTGCTCGGCGCGATCGAGCTCGGCTACATGCTCGACTGCGCCGAGACGATCGTCGTCGCGGCGCTCGAGCGCAAGGAGTCGCGCGGCGCCCAGTTCCGCACCGACTACCCCGAGCGCAACGACGAGGAGTGGCTGAAGCACATCGACATCAGCCTCGACGGTGGCGAGGAGCCGAAGGTTTCCTACTCCCCCGTGACGATCACCCAGTGGCAGCCCGAAGTGAGGAAGTACTAGTGCCGCACGCTGGATTTTCGCCCCCCGCCCGATTCTCGGCCGCCGGGAGCCACAGGGTGCTCCCCGCAGTGGCTCACACACGACGCCCCAAGGAGAGCCGCCGATGAGTGAATTCACGCTGCGCCTTCGCCGCTACGACCCGGAGTCCGGCGAGCCTCCCTACTGGGACGAGCACAAGATCGAGCTCGAGCCGCACCGCTCGGTGCTCGAGGGGATCCTCCAGGCGAAGGGCCGCTTCGACGGCTCGATCGGCATCCGCTGCTCCTGCCGCGCGGCGATCTGCGGCTCCTGCGGGGTACGCATCAACGGCCAGCCTGGACTCGCCTGCCACACCCATCTCGATGAGGCGCTCGAGCGCTCCAAGGACGGCTTGATCAGCGTCGAGCCGATGGGCAACATGCCGGTGATCAAGGACCTGATCGTCGACATGGACGCGGTTCACTGGAAGAAGATCCAGTCGGTCACCCCGTGGCTGCTGGCACGCGAGCCGGTACCGGAGCGCGAGTACCTGGTGGACCGCGAGGCGATGGTTGACGTGACCCAGTCGATGGCCTGCATCCAGTGCGGAGCCTGCGTCTCGGACTGCCTGGCGATGGAAGTCGATCCCGACTTCACCGGCCCGGCGGCGCTCGCCAAGTCCTACCGCTTCGTCGGCGACCCGCGCGACGCGGAGCACTCCGAACGCCTCTCAGCGCTGTCCGAGGACCCGCACGGGCTCTACACCTGCACGCACTGCTTCAAGTGCGTGGACGCCTGCCCGAAGGGGGTCAACCCGATGGGCCAGATCATGCGTCTGCGCCGCATCGCCGGGTCAGACCACCACATTGAGGACCGCAACAACGGCTACCGCCACGAGCACGCGTTCGTCAACAACGTCCGCCGCAACGGCCTGCTGCACGAGGCCGACCTACTGCCGGACTCCTACGGCGGCAAGTTCAACCCACGCGCCGTGCCGGAGCTGATCGCCTCGCTGCCGGTCGCGCTGCGCGGCATGCTGCGCGGCAAGATCACGCTTCGCAAGGCGCTGCTGCACCCGCACAAGGCCTCCAAGGAACTGCGCGCGATCTTCGACAAGATCGAGAGCAAGCCGGCGCGTTACGAGCTCAACCTGTACGTCAGCGGCACCGACGAGGACAACGAGCCGTCGACCGCGGAGGCCACGGCATGAAAGTCGCCTACTGGCCCGGCTGCGTGAGCCGCGGCTTCACACCCGAGCTGCATGGCGCGATGGCCGCCATCGCGCCGCTGCTGGACATCGAGCTGATCGAGCTCGACCGTGCCAACTGCTGCGGCGCCGGCGTGATCGCCGAGCACAACCAGGAGCTCGCCGACACGCTGAACGCGCGCACCTTCGCGATGGCCCAGCAGACCGACGGCGAGCTGATGATGAACATCTGCTCGACCTGCCAGGGGGCGCAGACCGAATGCCAGGAGCGCCTGGATGCAAACGCCGTCTACCGCACGCAGATCAACTCCACGCTCGCCTCCGAGGGCCTGCACTACGAGCCGGGCGTCACCAACAAGAACTTCCTCTGGCTGCTGGTCGAAGAGATCGGCCTCGACACGCTGCGCCAGAAGGTCTCGCGGCCGCTCACCAACCTGCGTGTCGGCCCCTTCTACGGCTGCTACATCGTCCGCCCGGCGGCCCGCCTGGGCATCGACCGCGACCACCCGCGCCATACCTACCTCGAGCGGGTGATCGACACGCTCGGCGGTACGGTGATCGACTACGCCGGATCGCACAAGTGCTGCGGCTTCCCGATCATCACGATGAACAAGACGGCCTCGCTCAAGCAGGCAGGACGTCATCTCGGTGACGCGGTCGACGCGGATGCCGACTGCGTCGTGACGCCGTGCCCGCTGTGCCATCTGAACCTCGATCTGCAGCAGCCGGCCG
>CABDXV010000031.1_pt1 | contig 11455 bp, 9 predicted proteins | sample 3131821 | NCBI WGS metagenome assembly CABDXV01 (sample SAMEA5534336, study PRJEB31848) | metagenome | biome: tundra; feature: field; material: soil | place: USA | collected 2013-05 | depth 0.15 m | reverse complement strand
GTATTACGGCAACTGCGAAAGTCGCGGGACGCTGCGAACGGCCGGCTGCACGTTGCCGGTCAAGGTCACGACGGTGATCTATGTGGCCCACTCCAACGCGTCCCTCGGGGCGCAGCAAAACGTGCGTCTGCGCGGCGTCCCCGCCGTGATCTACGACAGCGGGGACGGAATCGAGATGTACACCGATCGCCAGGCGATCGACATCGTTGCGGACTCCCCGAAGCGTGCGCTCGCTGCGGTTGCGGCGCTGGAGCCGTTCAACCGGACGCCGACGAGGGACTTCCCCGCGTTCCCGCAGCCTTACTTCCAGCCGGGACTCTCCGAGCAGCAGCTCGCGGAACAGGCGGGCTCCGCCACGGGGCCAACGGGCGCGACCACCGACATCGCGCCGCCTGCGGGACTCCAACCGACGCCAACGCAGTAGGGTCGCGGCACTTGCGCCGGAGCGCCTAACGCACAGCGTCTCCACGGATACAGCGACCTACGATCCGCTACTGCGTACTTGCATCCGCCACTACAGACTCTTACGGCTCACTTCAGGCGACCTGCCAGAGTGTAAGCCGGGCCCGGCATCCCCCGGCCGGGCCCGCCCTCATCTCAGGTCGCCCACTGGGGAGTAACTTCAAACCGGCATGAGCGAGCGGCCAAAGATTCTCGTCGTGGATGATGAGCCCGCGGTGCAGCAGGCGCTCTCACGCGCCTTCTCGCTCGAGCGATACTCGGTCGCGGTGGCGAGCGACGGCGGCGAGGCGCTCGAGGCGCTGGCCGGCGAGCGATTCGACGCCGTCGTGCTCGACGTAATGATGCCCGGCGTCTCCGGTCTGGAGGTTTGCCGGCGGCTGCGCGCGAGCGGCGATCGCAGTCCGGTTCTGATGCTGACGGCGCGCGACGCCATCGACGATCGGGTGGCCGGCCTGGACGCTGGAGCCGATGACTACCTCGTCAAACCGTTTGCGCTGCGCGAGCTGATGGCACGGATGCGCGCACTGCTGCGCCGGCACGACGGGGATCAGGACGATCCTTCGGGAGCGCTGGTCTTCGAGGACGTTACGCTCGACTCGCTCGCGCACGAAGTGCATCGAGGGGAGCGCCGCCTCGAGCTCACCCGCACCGAGTTTGCGCTGCTCGAGCTCTTCATGCGCCATCCCCGCCAGGTGCTCAGCCGCTCGACGATCTTTGAGCACGTCTGGGGCTATGACTTCGGGGCGGCATCGAACACGTTGGGCGTGTATATGGGCTACCTGCGCCGAAAGACCGAGCAAGGCGGGGAGACGCGGCTGCTGCACACGGTTCGGGGCGTCGGATACATATTGAGGGCGCCGTGAGCTTCCAACGCCGCGTCACACTCGCGTCCGCCGCGGCCGTCGCCGTCGCCGTGGCGATCGCCTCGCTGTCCACCTATCTGCTGGTGCGCAACGAGCTGCACCACCACATCAACCGATCGCTGAGCACGCTTGCAACCGCGTTCGTGTCGGCCGAGCACGGCTTGGGCCAGCGCCAGCGGTTCGGCCCGCCCTCGGCGACCGCGGCGCCCTACCCCTACGGCCTTCTGCTGCGCCGCTTCCCCGACCGCCCCGGCGATGTCACCAACGTCGTGCAGCTCGTCACCGGAGCCGGCAGCTCTTACCCGGCCTACAACGGCGAACTGCTGAAACTGTCGCCGCACACGCTCGCAGCAATCGCCACGCTCGCGCGAGCCGGGACGGGCACGCGGTCCTTCGACGCCAGCACGAACGCCGCGCCGTTTCGCGTGCTGGCGGCCGGCGTGAGCCCCGGCTACGCGGTCGTCGTCTCCCACTCCCTTAGCGACGTCAATTCGACGCTCGACGAGCTGCGGTTGATCCTCGTCGTCCTGACGCTCAGTGGCGTCGCGCTCGCCGCGCTACTGGGCTGGTTCGTGGCCCGCACGACCCTAGCGCCGGTGCGGCGCCTGACCGCGACTGTGCGTCACATCGCGGAAACACGGGACCTCGGCGAGCGCATCGACGAACGCCGCCGCGACGAGCTCGGCAGTCTCGCCCGCAGCTTCAACTCGATGCTCACCGTACTCGACGAGACGATCCACAAGCTCGATGACTCGGCTCGCATGCAGCGGCGACTCGTCGCCGACGCCTCCCACGAGCTTCGAACCCCGGTCACAAGCGTCCGCACGAACATCGAGATCCTCGAGCGCGTCGACGAGCTGCCCGCCGGCGAGCGCACACGCCTGATCGCAGATGTCGTCGAGCAGCTCGAGGAGCTCTCTGCGCTGATCAACGACCTGATCGAGCTGGCGCGCGAGGACGAGCACATCGACTCGAGAGAGGAGGTCCGCCTCGACATCCTCGTCGCCGAGGCGATCGAGCGTGCCAGGCGGCGCGCCCCGCAGGCCCGCTTCGAGATCAGCCTCGATCCGACGCTCGTAAACGGCGTTCCCTCACGCCTCGACCGCGCCGTCAACAACCTGCTCGACAACGCGGTGAAGTTCGCCGGCACCGAGCAGCCGATCGAGGTTCGCCTGCATGACGGGGAGCTCGAGATACGAGACCACGGGCCCGGCATCGATGCCGACGACTTGCCGCACATCTTCGACCGCTTCTTCCGCGGTGCCCGCTCGCGTGCGCTTCCGGGCAGCGGGCTCGGCCTGGCGATCGTGCGTCAGGTGGCCGAGCTCCATTCTGGCAGCGTCAGCATCGCAGCGGCACCCGGCGGCGGCACCGTGGTGCGCATGCGCGTGCCGGTCTCGGCGTGGGGTGCCTAGCGGCACGCGGTCGGCGAGCTGCGCTCAGATCTTGGGGGGCTCATCGCCCACGAGCAGCTCCATCAGCAGGCCGTCGTGCCAGTCCTTGCCGTCGAAGTCGCGCTCGTATCGGTGCATCACGCCGACAGGCCGGAAGCCGGCCTTCTCGTAGGTGCGGATGGCGGCGGCGTTGTCCGCCGCCGGGTCGATCGTGATGCGGTGGTGGTGGCGATCCTCGATCAGGTGCCTGACGACCTGCCTGATCGCCTCCGTGCCCAGACCGCGGCCGTGCAGGGCGGGATCGATGAACAGGTCGACGCTCGCGTGGCGGTACTTGGGCTCGGTCTCCTCGTAGAACTGGATCAGGCCGGCGACCTCGCCGTCGGCCTCGATCGTCAACCGCGTCGCTTGCGGGTCCTCCCAGGGGAAGCCCTCGGGCGGGTCGTCCCACCAGAGGCTCACTTCCGGCGTCGCATGGATGCGCAGGAGATCTGCCTCATCTCCGGCGGCCAGCGGGCGCAGCATCATCACGGGCGCCGGCGCGTCGCCGGCGTGTTCGTTGCGGGGATCCTGCCCAGACATACGGGAAGCGTCTCACGCCGCGGCCGTCGATGCCGACGCAGGCCCGCGAGGGCCGGAGTCGCTAGAGCTCTACGATGACCTGCGGGCTGCCGCGGTAGGCCGTGAGCATCAGCGGGCTCGAGAGCATGAAGTCGGCCGAGGCGCGGTTGCAGGCGATCGGGATGTCGTAGAGCACGGCGATCCGCAGCAGCGCCTTGACGTCGGGGTCGTGCGGGTGCGCGGCGAGCGGATCGGAGAAGAAGATCACCAGGTCGATGCGGCCCTCGGCGATCGCCGCCCCGACCTGCTGGTCGCCGCCCATCGGGCCGCTGAGGAAGAGGTTGACCGGCAGGTCTAGCTTCTCGGCGAGCAGCTGGCCGGTCGTGCCGGTCGCGAACAGCTCGTGCTTGGACAGCGTGGTGCGGTTGTAGCGAGCCCAGTCGAGCAGGTCGGCCTTGCGGTGATCGTGGGCGATCAGCGCGATCTGCTTGTGGGTTCCCATTGAGGTCGTGGCCGGCACCATGCAAGCGATTGTCGCAGGCGCTCCAGACCGGTCCTTTCGACCGCGGGCCAAGATTCCAACGGATCGATGCGCGCCGGCGCGCGCTCAGCGGCTGGGCGATCGGACGCTACGGATCCACGTGCACCGAGCGCGCTGGGCTCGCGCTCGGCTGGTAGGGATATCCGGCCACGCCGCCGGGCGGAATCGCGACCCGGAAGGTGTAGGTGATCGACTCGGTTGTGCGCTCGAAGGTGTAGCTGTAGGTGAACCGGCCGTCGCCGGGCCGCGCGCGCACCACGTCGTAGACCATCCAGCGGCTCCCCTCGAGGTACTCGAGGTCGAGCGGCAGGCCGCCACGCGGCTCATCGCCGCCGGACACGCTGCCGCTGAAGGTGATCGTGTGACCGTTTGTGGTGTGCGTCGGCGTGATGCTCAGAGCAATTGCCGGCTTGACCAAAACGTCGGCACTCGCGCTTGCCGAGGGCGCCGCATCATCGGCGAACTCGCGATAGCTGAGCGTGATTCGCCGCGAAGTCCCGGGACTGACGATGTAGGCGAACGATCCGTCGCCGGCCGTGTGGAGGTGGACATGGCGCGCGGGGCCGGATCCCGTGGACGGAGCGATCTCGAGCTCCACCATCGCGTCTTTGATCGGAGCACTGCCGCAGTCGAGCGCGCCGCGCAGCGTCACCGAGCGCCCGAGCGGGATCGTCACGCTCGCGGCGCCGTCGATCGCCGCACGCATCCGCGCGTCGCCGCAGGCGCCGGTCCCGTTGGCGACGCGTGGCGTCCCAGCCGCCGCCGGCGGAGCCGTACCGGGCGGCGAACCGCTGACCGGCGCGCCGGTCGAGCGGCCCTGCGGAGCGTTGTCGGTGTGGATCGTGCCGCTCCAGACAGTCGCCGTGTTGCCGGCGGCATCTGAGACCGTGACGACGACACTGTGCGCGCCGTCGGCCAGCGCGCTGGTGTCCAGCTGGATTGTGCCGCTGCCGGCCAGCGGGCACGGCACCGTCCAGGCGAAACGTAGGACGCCGGTCCGCACCCCCCCGGGACCGAGACCATCGATCGGCACGCAGTCGCCGTCGTTCGGCTCGATCTGTGTGCTCGCGACCGCCGAGCCGTCCACGGTCATCGTCGCCGCGTAGAGGCCCGAGCCGGTGTCGGTCGCGTCGAAGGAGATTTGAGCGACGCCGGCGAGCACGCCGGGCGCGACCAGTGTGCCGCTCACGTCGCCGGCGATTGGCGGCGTGTCGTCCTCGAGCGTCACCACCATCGCGTACAGGTGGTTGCCCGCCATGCAGGGATCGCCTCCGAGCTCCGGGCACACGGCCCCGCCGCCCGCGTCACAGCTCTTCCCCACGCCGCACGACGCCGTGCCCTCGAGCGACACCACACCAGCGAGGCCGCCGTACTCAATCAGGTTGGCGCCCGAGAACTCGCTGGACGGCCCGGTCCCGATCGAGCACCCAGCGGCCTGCGAGCACTGGGCGAGCACGCTCGCCGCGCCGCTCGAGGAGACCTTCTCGAACGCGTCCAGTGGCGGGGGATCGCTCGTGCTTTCGGCCGTGTAGAACGCGCGCCACAGTTGCACCGCCGCGATGTTGGTCCCCGATGGCGCCTGGAACTCCCAGGCCGCAGACTCGATCACCGAGTACGACGCCGTGCCATCGAGTGTCGCGAACAGATACCCCGCTGAGCCGCAGCCGTCATAGACGCCGGCCTCGGCGGAGGAGCCACTCGTCGGAAACGACATCCCGTCCGTCGACGTCGTCAAGCCCGTTGTGGGGTCGTGGCAGATCGCCACCTCGTAGGTGCCCGCCCGGGCGACCGCCGCGGCGAGCGCACCGCCAAGCGCGAGCACCACACACAACACCCCAATCGCCCGTTCTACCCTGAACACCACCTGCTCCGTTGTCTGCGGACCTGCCACCGGGAGCCTTCGCCGACCTGCTCCGACACGCCGGCACCCGCCAGGACAGCCGGCGCAAGTATCCGGTTTTCGCGCCGTGCTGACAAGTGGGCCGCGTGGGCGCGACATGCCCGGACCCGGACACGCCCGGACCCGGACCGCCCCTGGCGGCGCGGCTACTGCTTACCGAGCTCCAGAACGGCGAGGAACGCCTCTTGGGGTACCTCGATCCGCCCCACGCGCTTCATCCGCTTCTTGCCCTCCTTCTGCTTCTCCAGCAGCTTGCGCTTGCGCGTGATGTCGCCGCCGTAGCACTTGGCGATCACATCCTTGCGAAACGCCTTGACCGTCTCGCGCGCGATCACGTGCGAGCCGATCGCCGCCTGAATCGGCACGTCGTACTGCTGGCGCGGGATCTTCGCGCGCAACCGCTCGGTCAGCATCCTGCCCAGCTCAAAGGCCTTGTCACGGTGCACGATCATCGAGAGCGCGTCGACCGGATCGCCACCGAGCAGAACATCCAGCTTGACGAGGTTCGACGGCACCATGCCGGTCAGCTCGTAGTCCAGCGACGCGTAGCCGCGCGTGCGCGACTTCAGCTGATCGAAAAAGTCGATCACGATCTCCGCCAACGGGATGTCGTAGGTCAGCTGCACGCGTTCGGGCGAGAGGTAGTGCATCCCCGCGTGCGTAGCGCGCCGCTCGCGGCAGAGCTCCATCACCACTCCGATGAACTCCGTCGGCGCGATGATCGTCGCGCGGATGAGCGGCTCGCGGATCTCCGCGATCGTGCCCGGGTCGGGCATGTCGGACGGGTTGTGCACGACGATCTCCTCGCCGCTGCTCAGCGTGACCTCGAAGCCGACGGACGGCATCGTCGCCAGCAGCTCGAGGTCATACTCGCGCTCGAGCCGCTCGCGCACGATGTCCATGTGCAGCAGGCCAAGGAAACCCGCGCGAAAGCCGAAGCCGAGCGCGTCGGAGCTCTCCGGCTCCCACGACAGCGCCGCGTCGTTGAGCGTCAGCTTCTCGAGCGCGTCGCGCAGCTCGGGAAAGCGCTCGGAGTCGATCGGGAAGAGGCCGCAGAAGACCATCGGCTTGACGTCGCGGTAGCCCGGCAGTGGCTCGAGCGCCGGGTTGGCCTTGCTCGTCAGCGTGTCGCCGACGCGCAGCTGTGTCACGTCCTTGATCCCGGTGATCACGTAACCGACCTCGCCTGCACGCAGCTCGCCGACCGCCCGCATCTGTGGTGAGAAGAAGCCGATCTCATCGATCTCCGCCGAGCTCGCGCCGACCATCGTGCGGATCGTCTCGCCCTTGCGAAACACGCCGTCGACCACGCGAACGTAGGCCACAACGCCGCGGTACTGGTCGAACTCCGAGTCGAAGATCAGCGCCCGCGGCGGCGCATCGGCATCTCCGCCGGGCGGCGGGATCCGCTCGACGATCCGCTCGAGCACCTCGACCACGCCAGCGCCGGTCTTGCCGGAGATCCGCAGGATGTCGTCGACCGGCTCGCCGATCAGGTCGACGATCTCCTCGGCGACCCGCTCGGGCTCGGCCCCCGGTAGGTCGATCTTGTTGAGCGCCGGGATCAGCTCGAGCCCGGCCTCGACCGCCATGTAGGTGTTCGCCAGCGTCTGCGCCTCGACGCCCTGTGAGGCGTCGACGACCAGCACCGCACCCTCGCAGGCCGCCAGCGAGCGCGAGACCTCGTAGCTGAAGTCGACGTGGCCCGGCGTGTCGATCAGATGCAGCTGGTAGGTCTGCCCATTGCGCGCCGCGTACTGCACGCGCACGGCCTGCGCCTTGATCGTGATGCCGCGCTCGCGCTCGAGATCCATCGAGTCGAGCACCTGCGCCCGCATCGCCCGCGGATCGACGGTATGGGTCAGCTCGAGGATGCGGTCCGCAAGCGTCGACTTTCCGTGGTCGATGTGGGCGATGATGCAGAAATTGCGTATGTGATCCTGCTCAGCCATCTGGTGAGTAGATTACGGTGCGCCCCCAGACCGCCCGCCGAGGGCTCGCGCCGCAATGTCCAGACCGATCCCCAGAGACGAGGCTCTCGCACTGCTGCAGGAGTGGGTGAGCGCCGCTGCTTTGCGCCGTCACTGCCTCGCTGTCGAGGCGGCGATGCGCGCCTATGCGCGCCGTGACGGCGCCGACGTCGAGCTGTGGGGCGTCACCGGCCTGCTGCACGACGCAGACTACGAGCGCCACCCGGACATGTCGATCGGGCACCCGCGGATGATCATGGCCGAGCTCGAGCGTCGCGACGCACCGCCGGAGATGGTCCGCGCGATCGCCTCCCACGCCGACTATCTCGGCGTCTCCCGCGAGTCCGAGCTCGAGCGGACGCTGCACGCCGTGGACGAGCTGAGCGGCTTCCTGGTGGCCTGCGCGATGGTGCGCCCGGAGGGCATCCACGGTCTGGCCCCCAAGTCGGTGCGCAAGAAGCTCAAACAGCCGTCGTTTGCCGCGGCGGTCAATCGCGAGGAGCTGCAGAGCTCAGCCGACTCGCTCGGCGTCCCGTTCGACGAGCACGTCGCGTTCGTGATCGCCGCGCTCGAGCAAGAGGCTCAGTCCTTGGGGATCACAGGCCAAGCGCCCGCGTGATCTCCGGCGAGGCGAGCGACTCCACGATCAGCGAAGCGCCCGTGAGATTGACCCCCGGGATCGACGGCACGGCGATCGTGTAGCAGGAGGCGGCCATCCCGGCCTCGATCCCGGTCGGCGAGTCCTCGAGCACCAGCGTGCGCTCGGGCTCCGTGCCGAGCGCGGCGCAGGCAGCGAGGTATATCTCTGGTGCTGGCTTGGGGTGCGTGACGACATCAGCTGTGAGGATTGCCTCGAACGTGCTCTGTTCGATCCCAGCGGTTTCGAGCGCGCGGTCGACCAGCATGCGCGGCGAGTTGGAGGCCAGCGCCATTGGGATCCCGGCCGCCCGCAGGCGCGCGATCAACTCAACGGCACCGGGACGCGGCGGCGCGTAGCGCGCGAGTTCCTCGAGCACGAGCATGCCCAGCTCGAGGATCAGCTCCGCGCCCTTGCCCGGTTGCTCGAGGATCCGCTCCAGCCAGTCGGCCGTGGCCTTCGGCGAGGAGCCGATCAGCTCGCGCTTGTGCTCGGCCGTGAACTCCCGCCCGCGCCGAGCGAACAGCGCCTCCTCCGCCCGCGTCCAGGACTCCTCGGTATCCAGCAGCAGGCCGTCGTTGTCGAAGATCACCGCGTCGAGGCGGCCGCTCGCGTTCACGTTGCTGGGATCTCGGGCGCTGGCATCCACCCAGCCTAGCCGCTAGGTGCGCCCGAACCGTGCCAGCACGAGCCCTCGCACCTGGCGCGCCTCGGGGATCCCCATGATCAGCACGGCGCGCATGTAGATGAAGCCGCCGAGCACTGCTGCGGCTCCAACCGACACCAGCTGCGCCGGCAGCGTGCGCCCGAGCGCGCGATCCAACCCGTACCAGACGATCCACGACGCGCCCGCCAGCAGGACCGAGGCGACCGCGATCCGCGCGGTGACCATCATCGTCTGGCGGCCCTCGAGTCGGCCGTTGAAGCCGGTCCGCAGGCGTCGTAGCTGCAGTCCGGTCATCACCGCGTTGGCCGCGAACGTCCCAATTACCAGACCAGCGATGCCGAGCGGTTTGTACAGGGCGACGGAGACGATGATGTCGACGACGATGTTCATCGCCGCCAGTCCCGTCGGGATCCATGGCCGCTTGAGCGCGAAGAAGGTGCGGGTGAGCAGCAGGTTGAGGCCTCCGAACGGCAGGCTGAAGGCGAACCAGAACAGTGCGATCGAGGTGAGATGGGTCGAGCGAGCGTTGAATGCGCCGTGCTGGTAGAGCAGGCGCACGACCGGCGTCGCGAGCACCATCAGGAAGGCCGACGCCGGGATCAGCAGGAGGTTGATCTGGCGCATCCCGATCGCGAGCGCCCGTCGCATGCCGCCGGCGTCGCGCCGGGCGGCCTGGCGACTCAGCGTCGGGAAGAGCACGGTCGCGACCGCGACGCTGAACATCCCCTGTGGCAGCATGTAGATGCGGAAGGCGTAGTTGATCGCGCTCGGCGCCTCCTTCTGCGCGCCGTGGACGAGTGTGCCGAAGACCGAGTTGATCAGCCCGTCGAGGTTCGTGATCCCTAGGCCGATCGTCACCGGGACCATCAGCAGGAAGACCTGGCGCACGCGCGGGTCGTGCCAGTCCACGTGGAAGCCGAGCCGGAAGTCGATCTGCTGCAGCGCCCCCGCGGCCATCAGCATCTGCACGACGGTCGCCGCGAGGATCGCGATCGCATATGCGTAGATCCCGTGGTCGCCACTGTCGGCCGGCCCAAAGTGCGGGCGCAGCGCGACGACGAGCACGATGATCACGACGTTCCACACCAGCGGCGAGAGCGCCGCTACCGAGAAGCGGTCGTAGGACTGCAGGATCCCGACGAGCAGACCGTTCAGCCCGAGCAGCAGCACGACCGGGAACAGCACCTGGGCGAGGCCGGCGGTCAGCGAGCCCGACACGCTGCTCGAGAAGATGAACACCGGCATGATCAGGTGGGCGGCGAGGATGAAGAACGCGGTGATCGCGCCGAGCGCGATCAGCATGATCCAGAAGACGGTTGAGGCCAGGCGGAAAGCCTCCTTCCTGCGTCCCTCCTGCAGCAGTTCCGTGAAGACCGGCACGAACGCGGCTGAGAGCGCCGCGTTGGCGAACAGGTTGCTCATCAGGTTGGGCACCTGGAAGGCGATCGTGAACGCGGAGTACCAGGACCCGGTGCCGAAGAAGCGCGCGGCGATGATCTCGCGCGCGAGCCCCGCGATCCTTGAGAAGCCGGTGGCGATCGAGAAGATCGCAGTGTTGCGCGCGACGTGCCCCCCCGCGGGTGGCGTCGCCCGCCCGGGCTCTGCGACGGGAGTCGAAGCGGCCAAGGCCGCTATAGTACGGCGCCGCGCGGTCCCCACCGCGCGCACCGTCATGGCAAACATCGCCTCCCAGAAGAAGCGCATCATTCGTGCCGAGCGCGAGCGGCTGGAGAATCGCCGGCACACCTCGGCGATCAAGACCTACTTCCGCCGGCTCGAGGCAGCGGTCGCCGAGGGCGAGGCCGAGAAGGTCGCCAGCGAGCACCGCACGCTGGTTTCGGCGATCGACAAGGCAGTCAAGACCGGCGCCTTACACCGCAACACCGGCGCCCGCAAGAAGTCCCGCGCGGCGCGCGTCGCGCACCCGCGCACCGACAGCTAGACGGTTATCGCGGCGATCGCTCGGACTGCGAGCGTGTCGGCGTCGAGCGTCGAGCCGCCGCGGCTCTCGAGTTCGAGGTCGGCAAGCGCGGTGATCGCCCGCCGTAGCGCGCCGACGTTGGTCCGCGCCACGTCGGCGACGAAAGCCGACGCCGCCTTGGGCGGCATTCGCAGCTCGCCGCGTACCGCGCTCGGCGTAGCGCCGAGCTCTAGCCTGGCAGCGACGGTGAGCGCTTCGCGCAGGCGCCTCGTCACCCAGTAGGTGAGCGACTCGACGCGCTCTCCCTGCGCGCGCAGCTGAAGGTAGATGCGCGTCGCAGCGGCTGTGTCTCGCGCCACGACGGCATCGGCGAGCGTCCACGCCTTGCGCTCGGCACTGCGGCCGACGCGCTGCGCGACGCCGTCGGCGTCAAGGCGCGCGCCCGGGCCGCATTCCAGCGCGAGCTTCTCGATCTCGCGCGCGAGCCGCGCCTGGCGACTGCCGACGATCGCCACGAGCGTGCGAGCGCCGTGCTGGTC
>CABDXV010000026.1_pt1 | contig 11502 bp, 9 predicted proteins | sample 3131821 | NCBI WGS metagenome assembly CABDXV01 (sample SAMEA5534336, study PRJEB31848) | metagenome | biome: tundra; feature: field; material: soil | place: USA | collected 2013-05 | depth 0.15 m | reverse complement strand
CCTCCGACAACAGCCCGAGCCCATCCTGCACGTGCTCCAGCACCTCCCCGATCCAGGCGCCCGCGAACGCTCCCGCGTCAAACGGCAGCTCTGACTCAGCCACGACGCGGAACTCCAGCGCCGGAAAGCGTGCGCGCGCGCGGCGCACCGGCTCCTGCGCCACCTCGACCCCCACCACCGCGAAGCCCGCCTGCGCGAGCGCCGCGGCGAACCAGCCCGCGCCGCATCCCACATCGATCACCGCGGTGCCCGGCTCGAGCGCTCCGAGCACGAAATCGCGCCTGCGTGCGAAGTGCTCCGGGGGCGCGTCGGGAAGCTCACTCCAGAGTCGTTCGAAGTAGGCCACGGGTCGAGAAATCTATCCCTGCGCGCCCAAGATCCGCTGTACAGTGGCGCGAGTGCCCTTTCGGGTGGGCACGGAGGGCCGTACGCGAACAGGGAGGCGGGTAGTCGCATGAAGATCGCGTTCGACAGCCGAGCGAAGGGAGACCCCCGTGGCATCGGGCGCTACGTGCGTTGCATGCTCGATGCGCTGCGCGAGACCGCTGCCGCGGGCGCCGTGATCACGGAGACCCACCGCCCGCGCGGCGCCGACGTCTTCCATTCGCCCTGGCTTGACGGCGCGCACCTGCGCTGCCCCTGCCCGATGGTCGTGACGCTGCACGACCTGATCAACCTCAAGGGTCGCGCGGAATACCTGCGGACCGGCGTGCGCTTCAAGCTGCGCTACCTCGCCGTGCAGCGTGCTGCCCGCGTGATCGTGCCGACGCAGGCTGTCGCCACCGACGCGCGCGAGCATCTCGACATCGACAGCGAGCGGATCAGCGTGGTCCCCGAGGCGGCGGCGGGGGCGATGTATCCGCGCGGTCCACGCGAGATCGCCGAGGTCCGCGCCCGCTACGGGCTGCCGGCGGAGTATCTGCTGTGGGTCGGTGGCCTGCTGCATCCCGAGCGCCGTAAGCGCGTCGCCGAGCTCGCGCAGGCACCGCGCCGGATGCCGCTGGTGCTCGCCGGGCCGGCGCGTCCGTGGGCCCATGAGCTGCCCAACGTCACGCTGACCGGCCAGATCACCGACGACGAGCTGGCCGCGCTCTACAGCGGCGCGCACGCGCTCGTGCTCCCCTCCGACGACGAGGGCTTCGGGTTGCCAACCGTCGAAGCGCTCGCCTGCGGCGCGCCGGTGGTCGCCTGCGAGACGCCGGCCCTGCGCGAGGTGCTCGGCGAGCGTGCCACCTTCGTCGAGACAGGCGACATGGAGGGGCTGCTCGAAGCCGGCGCGAACGCCGTCCGACCGGCGCCCGCGCCGCCGTCTTGGAGTTGGGCCGACGCGGCTCGCGCGACGTGGGGGGTCTACGCCGCCGCCGCGGCGCAGTCGCAGTCGCTCAGTACGCGCCGCGTCCCCAGATTACCGCGGGGAGCGTTTTGACCAGAATCGTCAGGTCGAGGAAGACCGACCAGCGCTCGAGGTAGAGGAAGTCGAGCCGAACGAGGTCGTCGAAGCCCAGCTCGGCGCGCCCGGACACCTGCCAGAGGCCGGTCATCCCGGGCATCACCAGGTAGCGCTTCATGTGCCAGGCGTCGAGCCGGTCGTAATCGCGCTGAGGGAGCGGGCGCGGCCCGACCAGCGACATCTGACCGCGCAGCACGTTGACGAGCTGCGGCAACTCGTCGAGTGAGAAGCGCCGTAGAGCCCGCCCGACGCGGGTCAGGCGCGGATCGTCGCGCATCTTGAACAGCGCGCCCGAGGCCTCGTTGTGCATCTCGAGGTCGTACTGGTGCGTGTCGGCACCCTCGACCATCGTGCGGAACTTCAGGCAGGCGAACGGCACGCCGCCGATCCCGGGCCGCATCGAGCGATAGAGCACGGGCCCGCGCGAGCCGAGCTTGATCGCGATCGCGATCGCGATCAGCAGCGGGCTCAGCACGATCGCTCCGAGCGTCGAGAGAACCAGGTCGAAGGTCCGCTTGAGCAGGAAGTCGACACCGTCGAAGACCGGGGGGCGCAGCTCGAACAGCGGCACGGACTGCCCCGGTACGAATTCGGCGCGGTGCACAAGGATCCCCGTCGTCGACGGCGCGATGCGCACTCGCACACCCCGCTGGTGCGCGCGATCGACAAGCTCGAGCAGCTCGCGTTCCGGGAAGTCCGGGTCCACCACGATCACCTCGTCGACGCGGTTGCGCGCGATCGTCTCGCCGATCTCAGTCAATGTGCCGAGCGAGCGCAGGCCGCCGTTGGCGCGCGTCAGGCGCGAGACGAAGCCGACGATCTCGACGGCCGGATGCGGACCCGAGGAGAGCGCCTTGGCGACGGCGTCGATGTGGGGCCCGGTACCGACCAGCACCGCGCGGCGGCGGTAGCCGGCGGCGCGTAGCAGCAGACCGGAAACCCGTTCGTAGAACGCCCGGAAGCCGGTCACGTAGATCAGGGCGAAGAAGAACGAGCCGTAGAAGGTGTAGTAGGAGCTGTAGTACTTCGACTGTGCGCCGGTCGCGATCGCGAAGATCAGCGCCACAACCATCACCTGGAAGAGCGTCGCCAGGATCCTGGTCAGGCCGGGCCGCTGACCGCGGTCGGCGTACATGTCGGAGCGCGCGAACAGCAGCAGCGTCACGAGATAGGCGAAGGCGACGAACCCGCGCGTCTGGTGGAAGGCCTGCGAGATCAGCCGCGACTTGCCGTGCACCACGTCCTTCAGCAGCAGCGCGGTGAAGATCGCCAGGAACACACCGGCGAAGTCGAGCGCCATCAGCACGACCACGCGCGCGAAGCGCCGCGCGGTCTCCCAGCGCAGCAGGAAGGACAGCATTGGCGAACGCTTTGCGCGCACGTCGCGATCACCCAGCGCGGGCGGCGGCGACGGCGTGAGCTCAGGCACCGTGGCGCGCTCGGCGCTCAGCGGGTCGGGGACCGCGCGAATTGTCTGGCGGGAACTCGACATCTCGCTTATCCAACGCGCCACTCTGGCAGATGTTGCGGCGTCTCGCCAACCAAACGGCGGTGGCGGCGCCCGGCGGCTGGCGCTCTGCTAGCCGGATTGGAGCGTACGACGCAGACCGTCGGCCAGCGCGACCTCCGGCGCCCAGCCGAGCAGCTCCCGCGCCAGGCTGATGTCGGGCTTGCGCTGCTTGGGGTCATCGACGGGCAGCTCCGCGAACACGATCGACGAGCTGCTGCCGGTCGCTTCGAGCACGGCGTGCGCCAGCGCCAGCAGCGTGAACTCGTCGGGATTGCCGATGTTGACCGGCTCGTGGTAGGCCGACTCGGCGAGCGCGATCAGGCCGCGGATCAGGTCGGTCACGTAACAGAACGAGCGTGTCTGCGTGCCGTCGCCGAAGATCGTCAGCGGTAGGCCGGCCAGCGCCTGGCGCGCGAAGGTCGGGATCGCGCGCCCGTCGAAGGGGCGCATCCGCGGCCCGTAGGTGTTGAAGATCCGCACGATCGCCGTGTCGACGCCCTGCTGACGGTGATAGGCCATCGTCAGCGCCTCGGCGTAGCGCTTGGCTTCGTCGTAGACGCCGCGCGGGCCGATCGGGTTGACGTGGCCCCAGTAGCTCTCGCGCTGGGGATGCTCTGCCGGATCGCCGTAGACCTCGCTGGTCGATGCGAGCAGGAACCGCGCGCGGTGCGCCTTGGCGAGCCCGAGCGCGTGGTGCGTGCCGTGCGAGCCGACCTTCAGGGTGTGCAGCGGCAGCCGCAGGTAGTCGATCGGCGAGGCCGGCGACGCGAGGTGGAACACCATGTCGACCGGTTCATCGACGTAGAAGGGCTCGGTGATGTCGACGTTCAGCGCGACGAACTTCGGATCGCGGATGTGGGTGATGTTCTCGAGTGAGCCCGTCTCAAGGTTGTCCACGCAGATCACGCGGTTCTCGCGCGCGAGCAGCTCGTCGCACAGGTGCGAACCGAGGAATCCGGCGCCGCCGGTGACGAGGCAGGTGGCCATCACGTGCAGCCTACCCGGAGCAACGGCGGCCGGCCTCGAACTGCGAGCGCCAGACCCGCGCCGATCGGGACGAGCGCGCGGCTGAGCGACGACTCCGCCTCGATCGGCGCGTCTAGGGCGGCCGGCTGATCGCCGTGCGAGAGCGCATTGTCGATCGCCAGCAGCCCGCCTGAACGCCGCAGGCTGCGCACGGCGGCTTCCATACCGGCATTCGATCAGGCACTAGGGTGCGCCGCATGCACGTCATCGACGAACTGCTCGCGAACAACCGCGCATTCGCGCAGTCGCTTCCCGAGCGGCATTTCGACCTCCATCCGAGCCGTCGACTGGCGATCGTGACCTGCATGGACTCGCGGCTCGACGTGTTCGCGGCGCTGGGGTTGGCGGATGGAGAGGCCCACGTGCTGCGCAACGCGGGCGGGGTCATCACCGACGACGTGATCCGCTCGCTGGCGGTCTCCCAGCGACGCCTGGGCACGCGCAGCGTGATGTTGATCCATCACAGCGACTGCGGCATGGCGAAGCTGACAGACGACGGCTTTCGCCGCGAGTTGCTGGAGGCCACGGGCGTCGCGCCGGCCTTTGCGATCGAATCCTTCGAGGACGTCGACGTCGACGTCCGCCAGTCGGTCCTGCGCGTGCGCCGTTCGACGTTCCTGCTCCACCGCGACGCGGTTCGCGGCTTCGTCTACGACGTCGACACCCACCGCCTGCGAGAGGTCGGGGTCGACGCGGAGGACTGAGCCGTCGGCGCTCGTTCGCGCGCGGATATCCTTGGCCGTCGATGGTAAGCTCCCCGAGCGGCGACGCGGATCCGACGATCGCACCGCTCGTCGGTCCAGCCGACCCGCGCCGTTTCACCGATTCGGGGATCGAGGTCCAGCCCGTCTACCGCGCCGGCGAGGAGCCTCCGCCGGCGCTCGAGGCGCCGGGCGAGTTTCCCTACACGCGGGGCATTCACCCGCAGCCCTACCGCGCCCGCCTGTGGACGATGCGCCAATACGCGGGCTACGCATCGGCGAAGGAGTCGAACGCCCGCTATCGCTACCTGCTCGCGCAGGGCTCGACCGGACTGTCGATGGCGTTCGATCTGCCGACGCAGCTCGGACTGGACTCGGACGATCAGCGCTCGCTCGGCGAGGTCGGTCGGACCGGTGTCGCGATCGACACGATCGACGACATGCGCACGGCCTTCGACGGGATCCCGCTCGACGGCGTCTCGACGTCGATGACGATCAACGCGCCGGCCGGGGTCCTGCTCTGTCTCTATGAGCTCCTCGCGCAGGAGCAGGGCGTCTCGCCGGCAGCGCTGCGGGGCACGAGCCAGAACGACATCCTCAAGGAGTACATCGCGCGCGGCAACTACATCTACCCGCCGGCGCCGTCGTTGCGTCTGACGACCGACCTGTTCGCATACTGCCGTGAGCGGCTGCCGCGCTGGAACACGATCTCGATCTCCGGCTACCACTTCCGCGAGAAGGGCGCCTCGGCCGTGCAGGAGGTCGCGTTCACGCTCGCCAACGCCATCACCTACGTGCAGGCGGCGATCGACTCGGGGCTCGCGGTCGATCAGTTCGCGCCGCGACTGGCGTTCTTCTTCGGCGCCCACAACAACGTCTTCCAGGAGGTCGCAAAGTTCCGCGCCGCGCGGCGGATGTGGGCGCAGATCATGCGCGAGCGCTTCGGCGCGCGTGAGCCGGCCTCGATGATGTTGCGCTTCCACACGCAGACCGCGGGGGTCACGTTGACCGCGCAGCAGCCGCAGAACAACATCGTTCGCGTCGCGCTGCAGGCGTTCTCCGCGGTCTGCGGCGGCACGCAGTCGCTGCACGCCAACAGCTACGACGAGGCGCTCGCGCTGCCGAGCGAGCAGGCGGCCAAGATCGCGCTGCGCACACAGCAGGTGATCGCCCACGAGTCCGGCGCGGCCGACTCGGCGGACCCGTTCGCCGGCTCCTACCTGATCGAGGCGTTGACAGATGAGATTGAGCGCCGCGCGAATGTGCTGATCGCCAGAGTGGATGCGCTCGGTGGATCGCTGAAAGCGATCCCCTTCATCACCAACGAGATCGACGAATCCGCGTGGAGCTACCAGGAGCGCTACCGCACCGAGCAGGACGTCGTGGTCGGCGTCAACCGCTACTGCGAAGAGCGCGAACCTCCGATCGAGGGGATCCTGCACGTCGACCCGGACTCCGAGCGCGACCAACGCGCGCGTTTGGCCGCCTTCAAGCAAAACCGCGACGTAGAGCTCGTGAACGCGCGTCTCGAGGAGCTGCGCGCGACCGCGCGCGGCAGCGCCAACCTGCTCACGCCGATCGGCCAGGCGATGCGCGATCGGTGCACCCTCGGCGAGGTCTGCGGAGCGCTGCGCGAGGTCTTCGGAAGCTACCAACCGCTCTGAGCGCCGCACCGAGACGGTTGTACGGCGAGGGCAGGATTCGCTCGTTCGAGAGCAAATACCAACCGTCATGGGAGCGGTCGAGACCCACCGGACGGTAGTCAAGTCGATACCCGAGCTCTGGGCGGAACTCAGTGAGACCGCCCTGCTTGGGCGGATGCTCGGAGCGTTCGGCGAGATCCGCATCACTCGTCTGGTGCCCGAGGCGAGCATCGAATGGGAGAGCGAGCTTGCTGCCGGCTCGGTCGAGCTCGAGCCCAGCGGCTTCGGCACGCGCGTGCACCTGAGCGCCCAGATCGCGCCGTCGAGCGCGCCGTCGAGCGCAGAACGCTCGCCGAGGCGCGCCGGCCTGCTCGCGCGGCTGCTGCGCCGGCGGACGACGCGGGCCGCCGAGCCCATCAGCGAGGGCCCCGAGGCACTCGACCCAGGGCTGGCGCAGGGCGCGCTGAAGGCGGTTCTGGATGAGATCGGCGCTGCGCGCCACCGTCCATTCTCGCGCGACGCGCACGCGGCGCCACCGCGCGTCTAGTGCTCACGAGCGGAAGCTCGTAGGATCGTGCGCGCGGTGACCGAGCACGCGCCCCACAGCTACGCCGAGAAACTGGCCCAGCTGCACGAGCTCCGCCGCGAGGCCGCGCACGCCGAGGGTCCGGCGGTCGCCAAGCAGCACGCAAAGGGCAAGTACACCGCGCGCGAGCGCGTGGAGAAGCTGCTGGACCCCGGATCCTTCGAGGAGCTCGACTGCTTCGTTCGCCACCGCACGACCGACTTCGAGATGGTCCGCAACCGTCCGCTGGCCGACGCCGTGATCACCGGCCACGGCACGATTGACGGTCGCCACGTTTGCGTCTTCAGCCAGGACTTCACCGTCTTCGGGGGTTCGCTCGGTGAGGTCATGGGCGAGAAGATCTGCAAACTGATGGATCTGGCCGCGCGCGTCGGCTGCCCGGTGATCGGCATCAACGACTCCGGCGGCGCGCGGATCCAGGAGGGCGTGGTCTCACTCGGCGCCTACGCGGAGCTCTTCTATCGCAACGTCCGCTGCTCGGGCGTGATCCCGCAGATCTCGCTGATCATGGGTCCGTGCGCGGGCGGCGCGGTCTACTCGCCGGCGATCACCGACTTCATCCTGATGGTCAAGCAGACCTCGCACATGTTCATCACCGGACCCGACGTGATCAAGACGGTGACGGGAGAGACCGTCGGCTTCGAGGAGCTCGGCGGCGCGCTGACGCACAACACGAAATCGGGCGTCGCGCACTTCGCCACCGAGGACGAGGACCACTGCCTCGAGGAGGCTCGCTACCTGCTCTCGTTCCTGCCGCAGAACAATCTCGAGTCTGCCCCGGTGCTGCCTGCGACCGACGACCCCCAACGGATGGACGCCGAGCTCGACACGGTCGTCCCCGAGCACCCGAACAAGCCCTACGACATGCGCACCGTGATCCAGATGATCGTCGACGACGGCGAGTTCCTCGAGGTCCACGAGCACCACGCGCGCAACATCGTCTGCGTGCTGGCGCGCCTCGACGGCGTCTCGGTCGGCGTCGTCGGCAACCAGCCGGCCGCGCTCGCCGGCGTGCTCGACATCGACGCCTCGGCGAAGGCCGCGCGCTTCGTGCGCACCTGCGACGCGTTCAACATCCCGATCGTCACCTTCGTCGACGTGCCGGGCTTCCTGCCGGGCACCGAGCAGGAGTGGGGCGGGATCATCCGTCACGGCGCCAAGCTGCTCTACGCCTACGCGGAGGCGACCGCGCCGAAGATCACGGTGATCACGCGCAAGGCCTACGGCGGGGCCTACGACGTGATGTCCTCCAAGCACCTGCGCGCCGACTTCAACTTCGCCTGGCCGACCGCCGAGATCGCGGTGATGGGCCCCGAGGGCGCGGTGAACATCATCTACAAGCGCGAGCTGGCGGCGAGCGAGCAGCCCGAGGAGCTGCGGGCGCAGTTGATGGAGGACTACACGGCGCGCTTCGAGAACCCCTACGTGGCCGCCGAACGGGGCTACATCGACGACGTGATCGAGCCCCATGAGACGCGACCACGCCTGATCACGGCGCTGCACCTGCTGGCCAACAAGCACGAGAGCGGCCCCAGGCGCAAGCACGGAAACATCCCGCTGTAGGGGCCGGTGCGACAATCCCGCAAACGGTCCATCGCGACAGCTGATCCCGGCTCTCGCCGCGTCGCTGGGCCGCGCCCTATTCTGCGCCGTCGCCGCCTACCCCAGACTTCGCCCGCGTGAACGCTCCTGCCCCGCCGCCGCTGATCTCACCGTCCCCCTCACCGGCGGAGGCCGCGGCGATCGTCGCGGCGATCGAGTGCTTCGCGCACGACACGGCGCCGGCACCGCGGCGCCCGCGGCCGGCCCCCGGGGGCTGGCTTAGCGCGGCGCGCGCCGAGGCGGTCGGCGGAGCGCCGGGGCCGCCCGCGGCGCCGAGCGACCGGCGCCCCTGGCGCGAGGGCGTGCGCACCCGTCCACACTAATCTCTGGAAACCCACCAGAGTTTTAGTAGTATTCACGCCTCCACTAGCGGAAGAGATCGTTCGATGGCGCATGGCTCGAACGGCGGGCGCGGTTCGCTCGCCGATCCGGAGGTCTACGAGGACGTCCCCGGACACGTGATCCCGATCATCGAACGCGAGTTCGACGACTTCGACACGGAGGCCGGCGCCTTCCTCGCCGGCGCGCTGCCCGAGGAGCAGTTCATCGGCTTTCGCCTCAAGCAGGGCGTCTACGGCCAGCGTCAACTCGAGCGCCAGATGGTCCGCGTGAAGCTGCCCTTCGGTGGCATCAACCCCGAGCAGCTGGACGCCTTCGCCGCGGTGATCGAGCGCTACGTACCGCTGCGCAAGGGCCACATCACGACGCGCCAGAACGTGCAGCTGCACCACGTGGCGCTGCCCGAGGCCGCCAAGCTGATCCGCGAGATCTCGCTGAGTGGCCTGTCCTCACGCGAGGGCTGCGGCAACACGATCCGCAACGTCACCGGCGACCCGTGGGCGGGGGTCTGCCAGAACGAGCCCTTCGACCCGACGCCCTACGTCGGCGCCTACGTGCGCTACTTCGTCCGCAACGAGGTCTGCCAGCTGATGCCGCGGAAGTTCAAGACGGCCTTCAGCGCGACCGACGAGGACGTCGCGATCACCGGCATCCACGACGGCGGCTTCATTCCGCGAATCAAGCACGGCAGGCGCGGCTTCGAGCTGCGGATCGGCGGTGGCACATCGATCATGCCGCGCGTCGCGCCGACGCTCTACGAGTTCGTCGGCGCCGACGACGGTGAGTATCTGAAGGTGACCGAAGCGGTGCTGCGGATCTTCAACCGCCAGGATGAGCTGCGCGCCAATCGTGCGCGGGCGCGGATCAAGGTCCTGATCGACCGGATCGGGATCGACGCCTTCCGCGACCTGGTCGACGAAGAGCTGCGCGGCGACTGGGTCGCCGAGCGCAACTTCGATCCCGCGCCACTGCTGTTCGTCCACGACGAGCAGGCCGGGGCCCCGGCCGCCCGCGCCGTCTACGCGGCAGCCAACGGCGACGCCCGCGAGTTCGAGCGCTTCGTCGCGGCCAACACGCGCGCGCAGCGCCAGGCGGGCTTCGTCACGGTCGAGGTAAAGGTGGAGCGCGGCGACCTGACGCCGGAGCAGTTCCGCGGCCTCGCTGCGGTCATGCGCGAGCACTCGGGCGGTTACGCCCGCACCACCGTCCAGCAGAACCTCGTGTTGCGCTGGGTGCGCCCGGAGTCGCTCTACGAAGTCTGGCTGGCGCTGGCGAAACTCGATCTCGCGGGCATCGGACCACGCAGCCTCGCCGACGTCGTCAGCTGCCCCGGGACCGACAGCTGCAAGCTCGGCATCACCAGCTCGATGGGGCTGAGCGCAGCGATCTCCGAGCGCATCGACGCGCTCGCGATCGAGGATCCTCTGACCCGCGCGATCAACGTCAAGATCAGCGGCTGCCCTAATGGCTGCGGGCAGCATCACATCGCGAACATCGGCTTCACCGGCGCGTCGATCAAGCTCGGCACGCGTACGATTCCCGCCTACATCCCGCACCTCGCTGGGAACTTCGAGGGCGGCTCGGTCGCGATGGGCCAGCGCTTGAAGTCGCGCCTGCCGGCCAAGCGCGTTCCGGAGGCGGTCGAGCGCTGGCTGGCGCACTACCAGCGCGAGCGCAACGAGGGCGAGCAGTTCAACGCCTTCGTCGCGCGGGTCGGCACCGCGAGCTTCGAGCAGCTGGTCGCCGAGCTCGCGCTGCCGCCGAGTTTCGCGCTCGAGACGATGAACCACTTCATCGACTGGAACCGCAACGAGCCCTTCGCGGTCGTGCGTGGCGAGGGCGAATGCGCGGTCTAGCCACAACCGGGGCCACCGTGCCCGAGCTCGAGCGCGCGAGCGCACAGGCCGTGCTCAGCCACATGCTCGAGCACCACCACCCACGACTCGCCCTGGCCTGCTCCTTCCAGAAGGAAGAGGCCGTGCTGCTCGACATGCTGCTGAAGCTCGAGCCCGCCGCCCGTGTGTTTACGATTGACACCGGAGTGCTCTTCCCCGAGACCTACCAGGTCTGGCGCGAGATCGAGCAGCGCTACGGCGTGCAGGTCGAGGTCTTCGACGCCACGCACACCGCGGGCGCCGCATGGAACGCGATCAGCTGCTGCTCGGAGCGCAAGGTCGCGGCGCTGGACCTTGCGCTCGACGGTCTCGACGGCTGGATCACCGGGCTGCGCCGCGAGCAGGCTCCGACCCGCGCCGACGCGCCCAAACTCGCCTTCGACGCCCGCCGCGGGATCTGGAAGGCGAGCCCGCTCGTCGACTGGGACGCCAAGCTCGTGTGGGACTACATCGCCGCCAACGAAGTCCCCTACAACCCGCTGCACGACCGCGGATACGAGTCGATCGGCTGCCTCCCCTGTACCCTTCCTGGGTCCGGGCGCGAAGGGCGCTGGGCCGGTAGCGACAAGACCGAGTGCGGCATTCACGTCTGAGGCAGCCATGACTTCGACCACCACGGCGGCAGCGTCCCGCCTCACCCATCTTCGTGCGCTTGAGTCTGAGGCGGTGCATGTGTTGCGTGAGGTGGCGGCTGAGTTTGAGCGGCCGGTGTTGTTGTTCTCGGGTGGCAAGGACTCGATTGTGTTGTTG
>CABDXV010000022.1_pt1 | contig 11526 bp, 11 predicted proteins | sample 3131821 | NCBI WGS metagenome assembly CABDXV01 (sample SAMEA5534336, study PRJEB31848) | metagenome | biome: tundra; feature: field; material: soil | place: USA | collected 2013-05 | depth 0.15 m | reverse complement strand
GGCCGTGCTCGATCTCGACGGGTTCAAGCAGATCAACGATCGCGAAGGCCATGCCGCCGGCGATCGGCTGCTGGCGAGCCTCGGCCGCGACTGGCGCGCGCGCGTGCGCCCGGGCGACATCCTCGCCCGTCACGGCGGCGACGAGTTCGTGCTGCTGCTGCCCGCCACGACCGCCGCCGGGGCGCAGGCGGTGCTAGGGCGGCTGCACCACGAGGAGGACCCCGTCGGCTGGTCGATAGGCGTCAGCGAGTGGCTTGCAGGCGAGAGCCTCGACGCGGCGCTGGCGCGCGCCGACCGGTACCTGTATGACGTCAAGAGCGCTCAGCGCGGCTATTCGCCCGCCGAGACTGCCGGCGCCAGCGCCGACGAGGTGGCCGACGCCGAGCCGATCGCGCGCGGCGCCCTGCTGCCCTCGATCTGAATTCGCTAGGCCAGGGTGTTGCGCGGCGCGTAGCGGTGGTGCAGCATCAGCGGGTTGCCGTCCGGGTCGTTGAACAGCGCCATGTGACACACGCTCGTGTCCAGCGTGTCGCCCCTGAACGTCACCCCGCGCTCTTCCAGCGTGGCGCGCGCCGCTTCCACGTCGTCCACGTGCAGCGCGATCTCATGCCCGCGCACCTGATGCTCCATCCCCATCTTCTCCGCGTCGATCACGCTCAGCGTCAGGTTGCCCGTCTCGAACTCGGCGTAGTTGCGCTCGGGCAGGCGCACCGACATCGTCAATCCGAGGGTCTCGCCGTAGAACTTCACCGCGGTGTCGAGGTCTTTGGTGGACACGGCGACAAAGTCCACTCCGGTTACGAGCTGTCCTGATGTGGTGTCGGTGGCTGGCATGATCGTGGGCCTCGCTCCTCGTTGCTCGCTCGTGGTTTGAGGGTCGCGTCGAGAGCGGATGAAGGGACTCGAACCCTCGACCTTCTGCATGGCAAGCAGACGCTCTAGCCAACTGAGCTACATCCGCGGGAGCGCCAGTATAGATCGGCTGCGTCGATCGCGCGAGCGGTGCGTGCGGCTTCGCGCGCCGGGTCGCGCGCCCGAGAAGCGGTCGTGATCGGACCGCGGCCCCCGGCTTGAGCCGGGGGCCGCGATATGCGCTCAGCTGCCCGTGGTGTTGGGCGGTGCCATGTTGGTCGCGCGCTTGCCGGACATGTTCGGGCAGTTGTGCCCGCTCGATCCGGTCGATCCGGTCGAGCCGGTCGATCCCGTGCTCGAGCTTGCGGCGCTCTGGGCGCTCGAGCTGTAGCTCGGCGTGGAGCTCGAGCTGATCGTCGTGGGGGTCGTGGATGCCGTGCTGCTCGAGGCCGCATTCGCGACCGTGGCGCCGGCGATCGCGCCTGCGACGCCGAGCACGGCGAATGCGCTCAGCATTCGTTTTCGCATCTTGGTGTGCCTCCTTGGCGTTGGTTGGTGCCGTCCAGTGAACGGCCACGGGCTAAAGGGGCACTCATGTCGGCCTGAGATTCGGCTGGGATGATCGGCGGGCGGGAGCGCGCACGATTCTCAGCTTCTCCATAGCTTGACTAAAAGGCGCGGCGCGAATCTGTAGCGCGATGGCGTTTCTGCGCAGTGTGTTCGAGCCGCGACCGGTCGGTCCGTCAGCGGGCGAGCTGACTGCGTCGCAGCGTGCGCCGGCCAGTCGGCTGCTCGCGCGTGCCGTCGCGGCGGTGCGTCGCGCACCGGAGCTCGGCGGGCTGGTCGGCCTGGCGGCGGTGTTGAACCTGTGGGCACTCGGACGCAACGGCTGGGCGAACACCTACTACTCCGCGGCTGTGCGCTCGATGGCTGGGAGCTGGCACGACTTCCTCTACGCGTCGCTCGATCGCAGCGGTGTGATGACGGTCGACAAGCCGCCGCTGTCGTTGTGGGTTCAGGCGCTCTCAGTGCGCGTGTTCGGCTTTCACTCGCTGGCGATCCTCGTGCCACAGGCGCTGATGGGGATTGCCAGCGTGGTACTGGTCTATGACCTGGTGTGCCGCCGATTCGGGCGGATCGGCGGCTTCGTCGCCGGCCTCGCGCTCGCGACCACGCCGATCGCTGTGGCGATGTCACGCGACAACAACCCTGACGCGCTGCTCACGCTGTGCTGCGTCGCCGCGGTCTGGTTCGCCGTCAGGGCCTTCGACGACGGGCGCACGCGCTGGCTCGTGCTGGCCGGCATCGCGGTCGGTCTCGGCTTCGAGACGAAGATGCTGGTCGCGCTCGTTGTCGTGCCGGGGATCGCGCTGGCGTGGCTGTGGATCGCGCCACGCGGCCGGGTTGCTGCGCTCCGCCAGCTGCTCATCGGTGGCGCCGCGATGCTCGTCGTCGGTGGCGCGTGGCCGCTGCTCGTCGCGATCACGCCGGCTGCCGACCGGCCGTGGGTCTCCGGCACCTCTGACAACAGCATCCTTTCTCTGATCTTCGGCTACAACGGACTCGGCCGTGTGACCGGCCAGAGCGGCGGTCCCGGCGGCGCCGGCGGCGGCGGCGGCGTGTTCGGCGAGGGCACCGGACCGTTTCGCCTGCTGAACGCGGCACTCGGCGGCCAGGACGGCTGGCTGGTCGCCTTTGCCGTCGTCGGTGCGGTCGTGGTCGCGCTGGCGAGCAGGGTCCGCCGGCGCGACCCGCGCACCGCCTGGATCGTCGTGGTCGGCGGAGCGTTTGCGGTGACGGCAGCCCTCTTCAGCTTCGCTCACGGGATCTTTCACCCCTACTACGTGGTGCTGCTCGCGCCGTTCACCGCGGCGCTCGTCGGCGCCGGCGTGGCGAACGCGATCAAGACCGGCGTCGGGCCCGCGATCGCGGGCACGGCAACGCTCGCCGCCGGCGTTATCGGCGAGTTCGTCATCCTGCACGACTACACCGGCCAACTCACCTGGCTGCGAGTCGCCCTGCCGGTGGCCTGCGTCGGAGCCGCCGGCGCACTGTTCGTCTTCCGACACGCCCGCGCCCGAGCCTGGGCGATGGGAGTGGGCGCCGCCGCGCTGCTGATCGCACCGACGGTGTGGGCATTCGACACGCTCGGATACGCCACCGCCTCTACGTTCCCCGCCGGCGGCCCGTCCGCCTACAGCAGCACCACCATCGGCTTCGGCGGCCGAGGCGGCGGCGCGTTTGGTCGTGGGGGCTCTGTCCCGGGACCGGGCTTCGTGCCGAGCGGTCGTGGCGCCGGCGGGTTCACCGGCCAGGGCGCCGCTCCGGCGCCTGGTCTCTTCGGCGGCGGTGCCCAGGGCGGAGCGCCTGGTCAGGGCGTGCCGTTCGCCGGCGGCGGCCGATTCGGTTCCGGCTTCGGTGGCTCCTTCGGCGGCGACACCCCCTCGCTGAGCGCCGCCGAGAGTTATGCCGCCTCACACGGCGGCGGCACGATCGCCGTCTCCAGCCAGTCGAGCGCAGCCGCGGCGATCATCGCGAGCAACGCCAAGGTGGCTGGGATCGGCGGTTTCACAGGACAGGAGAGCGATCCCTCGATCACATGGCTCGCCAACGAGGTCGCCTCGGGACACATTCGCTGGGTGCTCGGCGGTGGCGTTGTGAGCACGGGGCACGGCGCTCGTCCCGGGGCGACCGCGGCGCTCGGCGCGGCGGCGCAGGCCTGCACGCCGGTGACGGCGGTGTCCTCGACCTTCTACGACTGCGCCGGCAAGTCTGCGGCGCTGCGCGCGCTCAGCTGAGCTTGCGAACGACGAGCACCGGCCGCTTGGCGTGGTGCACGACCGCGTTGGAGACGGCGCCGAGCACGAGTGACTCGACCGCCGTGAGCCCGCGCGCTCCCACGACGATCAGCGTCGCGTCGAGCTCATCCGCCGCGTCGAGGATCGCGCGCCACGGCGCGCCGGCCGTGCGCTCGAGGCGACCCTCCACGGCGAAGCCGGCCTTGCGCGCCAGCTCCACACCTTCGGCCAGCACGCTGTTCGCGCGCTCGAGGATCAGCGACTCGAGCTCGGCGACCTGTTTCGGGCTCCACGTCTGAAGCCCGCCGAAGGGGTCTGCGGGGAGGAAGTTTGCCGGCGGATCCCAGACGTGCACGACGGTGGCCGCAACGTCGCCGAGCAGCTCGTGGGCGGTTTCGATCGCGTGAATGGCGCTCTCCGAGCCATCGTAGGAGAGGACGATCATCGCGGCTCGCCGCAGACCGTTGCCCGCTGCGGAGCTCCTCGCATGCGTCAAGTCTATTCGCCTGTGACATTCCTGTAACGGCGAGCCCCTTCGTTACACCGAACTGTGCGCCGAGTCTTCTATGCTGTTTTCAGATGGCACGCGTCGGCATCCTGACGGGGGGAGGAGACTGTCCCGGACTCAACGCGGTGATCCGCGCGGTCGTGCGCCGCGGGCTCGACGATCCGCAGACCAGCTGCGTGGGATTCCGCCACGGCTGGGCGGGCGTGATGAAGGGCAACTCGTTCGAGCTGACCCGCGCGGTCACGGCGGGGATCCTCGGACGCGGCGGAACGATCCTCGGAACCTCACGCACCAACCCTTTTGCGGACGGCGCTGATGGCACCGACCAGATTCGCGCGACGCTGGCCGCGCAGGGCGTCGACGCGCTGATCGCGATCGGCGGCGACGACACGCTGAGTGTGGCCGCGCGCCTGACCGAAGCCGGCGTGCCGGTCGTCGGCGTGCCCAAGACGATCGACAACGATCTCGACGGGACCGAGCTGACGTTCGGTTTCCACACGGCGGTGCAGATCGCGACCGACGCGATCGACCGCCTGCGAACGACCGCCGAGTCACACGACCGCGTGATCGTCGTCGAGGTGATGGGTCGCGAAGCCGGCTGGATCGCGACCTACGCCGGCATCGCCGCCGGCGCCGACGCGATCCTCGTGCCCGAGTGGCCCTATGACATCGAGGAGGTCTGCAAGCTGCTGTGGGCTCGTCACGCCAACGGCACGACCTATTCGATCGTCGTCGTCGCCGAGGGAGCGAAGCCGAAGGGCGGCGGCGCCAGCGTGACAGCAGAGCACGTCGACGCCTTCGGACACGCTCGCCTCGGCGGAGTCGCGGTCTCACTGAGCGCCGAGATCGAGGCGCGCACCGGATACGAAACGCGCTACACGATCCTCGGGCACGTCCAGCGTGGCGGCACTCCGACGGCCTTCGACCGCGTGCTCGCGACGCGCTTTGGCGTGGCAGCAATGGACGCCGTGTTCGAAGGACAGTTCGGTCACATGGTCGCGCTGCGCGCGAACGAGATCGTGCTGCTGCCGATCAATGACGCCGTCAAGGCGCACAAGCTGCTCGACCCGCGCCTGTTCGAGCTCGCTTCGGTTTTCTTCGGCTGAGGCCCAGATGGGCTCCAGGCCGCGAGCCGGTTCGCCGCTGATCACAGCGCTGGCGGAGCTGCTCGGCGACGACGCCGTCAGCACACCGACGGCCGCGCAGCTCCAGGACAGCAGCGAAGCCCGCGGCATCGTCGCCCGCGCCGATGCGTACGTGACGCCGGCCAGCACGGGGCAGGTAGCGCGCGTGCTCGCCTGGTGTAACGAGCACGACGTGGCCGTGACGGCCCGCGGCGGGGGTACAGGCTTCGCCGGCGGCGCGGTGCCGCTCGAGGGCGGAATCGTGCTGAGCCTCGAGCGCATGACCCGCGTTCGGGCGCTGGAGCCGCTGCGCTGGCGGATGTGCGTCGAGGCCGGCCTGACCACGGCGCACGTGCGCCGCCTCGCGCGCGAGAACGGGCTGCTCTTCCCGCCGGACCCGGGCGCCGGCGAGCAGTCTCAGATCGGCGGCAACATCGCCACCAATGCCGGCGGACCGCATACCTTCAAATACGGCGTCACCGGCACCTGGGTCACCGGGTTGGAGGCGGTGCTCGCGAGCGGCGAGGTGATCTCGCTGGGCGGTCCGATCCGCAAGGACGTTGCCGGCTATGACCTGCGCGGCCTGTTGATCGGCTCCGAGGGGACGCTTGCGATCGTCACCGCGGCCTGGCTGCGGCTGATCCCGGCGCCGGAGGCGGCGCTGGCGGTCGTCGGTCTGTTCGACGACGCGCCCGCCGGCGTCGCCGCGATCGAGCGCGTCCTCGGCAGCGGGCTCGCCGTCGCGGCGCTCGAGTATCTGGACGCGCCGACGGTCGCACTCGCGGCGCACGGCTTTCCGGGCGAGCTGCCCGACGACGGAGCCTTCATCGTGATCGCCGAGGCCGACGGCTCGGCGGCCGAGGCGTCGCGGCTGGCGGATGAGGTCGCGCAGGCGCTCGGCGAAGGCGCTCGCGGACTGTTGCAGCCGCGCACGCGGGCCGATGTAGACACGCTCTGGCGCTGGCGCGACGGGGTCTCGCGGGCGGTCAGCGCGCACCTCGGCGCCAAGATCAGCGAGGACATCGTGGTTCCTTTCGAGTGCCTGGGGGAGGCGGTTGCCGCGACGCTCGAGATCGGCGAACGCCACGGTCTGGCGGCCTGCAGCTGGGGGCACGCCGGCGACGGCAACGTGCACGCCACCCTGCTCGTCGCCCCCGGGGACGCCGACGCGCTCGCGCGCTCGCGGGCAGCCGGCGAGGAGCTGTTTGCCATGGCGGTCGCGCTCGGCGGCTCGGTCAGCGGCGAGCACGGCCTCGGCTGGGTCAAGCGTGGCCAGCTCGCTCGCCAGTGGGAGCCGGCGGCGCTCGACCTGCACGACGCGGTCAAGCGGATCTTCGACCCTCGCGGGATCCTCAATCCGGGCAAGAAACTCAGCCGCCCGCAGGGGGGCGCCGCTGCGCGCGGCGCCGACGGCGTGGCGGAGGACGGTTGAACGATGGCAACGGTTGCGATCGACGGGCTCGACTTGGTGGTCCATCTGTCGGCAGCGGAGAGGCTCGCGGCGTTCCGCCCCGCCGACCCGCGCTTTCCACTCTCCAGCGTTACCGACGTCGTCGTGGAGCCGAACGCGTGGGCGGCGCTGCGCGGGATCCGCGCGCCCGGCACGGGTTTTCCCTACGTGATCGCCTACGGCACGCGTCGTTTCCCGGGTGGCAAGGATCTCGCGCTCGTTCACGGCGGCAAGCGGCCCGGCCTGCGAGTCGACTTCGGGCCCGACGCGCCGTACTCACGGCTGGTCGTAACGGTCGACGATCCGCAGGCCAGCGCGACTGCGATCCGACGCGCGGCCGGCCCGCCGCTTGACACATAGCAACACGATGTATAGGGTTGCTGTGTATGCGAGCTGAGACGCTGAAGGGACACCTCGACGGACTGATCCTCGCCACGCTGGCGGACGGCCCGGCGCACGGCTACGCGATCGCCCAGCGGCTGCGCACGCGCAGCGATGGCACCTTCGATCTGCCCGAGGGCACGCTCTACCCGGCGCTTCACCGGCTTGAGCGCGCCGGGCTGATCGCCAGCGACTGGTCCACGGAGTCCGGTCGCCGCCGGCGCACCTACCACCTGACGCGCTCGGGCGAGCGCGGGCTGGACGAGCGCCGGCATGAGTGGCGCCTGTTCGCGACGGCGATCGAGTCGGTGCTGACATGAGTTGGCTGAGCGAGTTCGAGGACGAGCTGACAGCGCGCGGAATCCGACCCGTTGCGCGCGAGCGGCTGGTGGCGGAGTTCGCCGACCACATCGCATGCGAGCAGGGCGCCTCGACGCGGATTGCGTTGACGCGGCTCGGCGTGGCGCGCGAGATCGCCGGCCAGTACGCCGACGAGCTCGCGACCGATGACACCCGCCGGGGCGCAATGCGCGTGTTCGCGGCGCTCGCCTGCGCCGCCGTGGCGCTGGTCGGCTCGCAGGTGGCGCTCGGGCGGATGAACGGATATCCCGGCTTCAACCACGGTTTCAGCGCGGCGCTTTCGCTGCCGGCCATCCTGGCGTTCCTGATCGGCCCGCAGGTCGCGCTCGTCGGGGGGACGCTGGCGGCCTGGCGCGCGCTTCACCGCTGGGGCGAGGCCGTTCTTCCAGCCGCCGAGATCGCACTGGTGCGCCGCCGCGCGAAGGTCGGTTTGATCGCCGGGATGGTCACGATGGTGGGACAACTGCTCTATGTGGCGAACTTCATCGGCGTGCTCCCGGCGTGGTGGCTTGTCCTCAGCGGCGCGCTCGCGGCGGGCGCGATGGCTGCGTTGGTGGTGGCGTGGGGGGCCCTTGCGCACAGCTCGACGACCGTCGTGCTCGCATCCGGCCCGGCAGGCGACCTGTTTGACGACATCTCTCTGCTGCGGCGGCTGCGGGGCCATTCGTTGCGGCTCTGCCTGGCCGGGGCGCTGACGAGCGGCGTCGTCGTCACGCTCGCCGAGTGGCACGCCGAGCACTCGCTCGCCGAGGGGCTGCAGCGCGGCATCTTCGAAGCGCTGGTGCTCAGCATCGGCTTCGTGCTGCTGGGACGGGCGATCGGCGCCCGGCGTTAGCGGGTGGCGCGCTGGGCGGGCCCCGCCCGGCTGCCCACATCGCTACCGTTCGTCGGACACACGCACGAACGTGAGGAGCGCCGATGACGCTGCCAGTTGAGGGCTACCAGCTGAAGGGCATCTCGTCGAAGGCCTACGAGCATCCCGCGGACCGCGCCGCGACGGCCTCGCTGCAGTCGATCCCCTACCTCGATCGCGTCGTGCGCAAGTTGATCGAGCTTGGCTACGAGCGCGCGCTGCGCCAGGCCGCGCTGGGAATGTCGGTGCGATTGGGGGACGACCAGCTACCCAATGTCTGGCGCCTGCAGGAGCGCGCCTACAAGACGCTCGACCTGGAACCGGTCCCGGATCTCTACCTGACCCAGTTCCCGTTCGCCAACGCCTCGACGATCGGCGCCGGCCAGCCGATCGTCGTGTTGCAGTCAGGGCTCGTGAAGCTGCTCAGCGAGGAGCAGCTGTATGCGGTTCTCGCGCACGAGGCCGGGCACGTGCTCTCCGATCACGTGCTCTACGGCACGGCGCTGACGATCCTCACCCGCCTCAGCCGCCTGCCGGGCATCCCACTGCCGCTGATGCCGTTGCGCGCCGCGCTAATGGAGTGGTACCGCTCCGCCGAGCTGAGCTGCGACCGCGCGGCGGCGCTCGTCACGCGCGACCCGTTGACGATCTGCCGTGTGCTGATGGTGATCGCCGCCGGCGCCGAGGCCAAGCGTCTTGACCTCGACGTGTTCATGAAGCAGGGGCAGGAGTACCGCGAGCAGGGCAAGGGCCTCGAGCGGCTCTCCCGCATGCTGCTCGACCTGAACGTGACACACCCGATGCCCGTTCGCCGTATCCACGAGCTGATGGCCTGGGTCGAGAGTGGTGAGTACGACCGCATCGTCGGCGGCTCCTATGTGCGCCGCGACGAGCCGCCGCGCCCGCGCGCCGAGGCCGGCGACGCGATCTCCCACTACGCCGAGCGCTTCAAGAACGTCTTCCGCGATGCCGGCGAGTCGATCAACGATGTCGGCCAGCAGCTGAGCGACTGGCTGCGTGGCAACGGCGAGCATCCCGACGAGGGCGAGCACGAGGACGAGTAGGGGCGCTCGCCGGCGAGGCCGGCCTCGCTCTCCCGTTGAACCGCGACGCCGCAGCTGAGGCGACGCACGGCGTGCGACTGGTGCTGGTTCAGTACCTCAGGGTCCGAGTACGAAGGCCGACGGCGTCGTGATCGGCCCGTTGTTCGCGGGGGCGGGGGCGACGACGGTCGGGGCATTTGCGCGCAGGTGAATGAGACGGAAACCGTGGTAGTCGATCTCGCCGACCGGATGAAACTGCGTACCCCAGAGCTGCGTGAGCAGCGGGTTCGCCACGGGGCTGAGCGCGCGCTCGCCGGCACCACGCGCCGGCTGCACCATCACCCAAAGGTTCGTCGTGCTGACCGCTGCGAGGAGCTGCGTGCGGTGAAGGTAGTGCCCGGCGACCGCAAGCTCGAGTCCGGGTTCGACGGCCACGGGCTCCCCGCGTGCCTGGGCCTCGATGCGAACGCTCGCGCCGCGCCAGTCGGTTGACCCCTGGTAGCGCCAGTCGCTCTGGACCGCGATCACCGTGGCGATGCAGATCGCGCTGTAGGCCAGCAGGGGCAGACTTCGCAGGCGTGTGAGGCCGTATGCGGCAAATGGCGCAACGCAGACCCAGACGCCGAGCACGTTTCGCGCCAGCAGGTGGTCGTCGATGCCGCTGACGGCGGACAGGATCGGCAGACCCGCTCCGACGATCGCGAGCGCTCCGAGCATCCGAGTCGCCGCTTGCCGATGCGTGCGCACCACCGCGAACGCTGCTGCCGCCGCGGCCAGGGCTATCCCCGCGCCCTCCAGCCAGGACGTGGGAACGTTCGTGCCCATCGCAAACTGGCGCACGAGCCCCTCGAGCCGGCCGCTCAGCGGCTCCGCGGCGATGTAGGACGTTCGCTCTGAGGCCCCGCTCTGGGAGCGAAAGACGGACCACAGGGGCGAGGTTGCGACGGCGACGCCGCCCAGGCAGAGCACCAGCCTGACCCGTGCATTCGGCAGCTTGACGAACAGCACCGCCACCTCCGCCACCAACAGGAAGGCGGCGAAGTAGTGCGTCCACAGGCACACCGCAGCCGCAAGTCCCCACAGCGTCCAGCGTCGCCAGGACGGTTGCTCGAGAACCGCGCCCAGCGCCCAGACCGACAGCGCAGCCACCAACACGAGCAGCGCGTAGGAGCGTGCGTAGATCGAGTAGCCGACAAGCACCGGGCTGAGCGCGGCCAGCCAGGCCACGATGAGCGCCAGGCGTGCGCTGACGAGCTGCCGCATCGCGAGGAACGAGGCGGGCACCGTCAACGATCCGGCCAAGAGTGAGGTCATCCGCAGCGCGGTCTCGGACTGGCTGCCGCTGAGCTTGACCCACAGCCAGGTCAGGACGTAGTACAGCGGCGGCGTCGACTCCGTCGCCTTGACGCCGTGCCAGACCGCGGCGAACGTCGACTGGTTGACGATCGACGCCGTGAAAGCCTCTTCGTACCCGAGGCTCTGCTCGCCGACGAACACGGCTCGCAGCACGACCGCGATCGCCGTGATCGCGATGACCGCAGCCCACTCCGCAAGCGCCTGCTGGGAGCGGACGTCGCGCCGCCGGTCCGCAACACCTGCTGGCGCGTGATCTCCAACGCTGATCACAGCCGTCTCCCTGGGCACGTTGAGCTTCCCGTCGCCGTCCCGGACGGCGCCGCGCTGCTGCGCTCCGAGAGCCTATCGGGCGCGTTGGCGGCGCGTTAGAGGCGACGGCCGGAATCGAACCGGCGCTCTCGCCTATTCGACCTAATACGGGAGTTTTGTTCGCCCCCTTGTGGGGCGAGCGGTGGCTGCCGATCAGCCAAATCTAGGCGCAGGCGAACAGACGTTCTGCCCGGATTGCTTCCGTTCGCTCTGGCAAGGCGGGCGGTGCAAGCGGCGCGACTGTCCGGGATACGCGCCGATCTACCTGCGCGATCAGGCCGAGCGAATCAGGCAGAACCTCGCGGCCTGGGATGGTGGGACGTGCCTCGTCACGCTGACCGCTCCGGGTGTGCGCGAGCTGCCGTGGGACCGGTCGAAGTGTCGGCCGGGCGAGCACACGTGCTCGGGTCGGCTGGGGTGTCGGGTGGACGTGTTCACGGCGGCGACGTGGAACGCGACGGTGACGAAGAGGCTCGGAGACCTTCTCAAGGT
>CABDXV010000005.1_pt1 | contig 12109 bp, 9 predicted proteins | sample 3131821 | NCBI WGS metagenome assembly CABDXV01 (sample SAMEA5534336, study PRJEB31848) | metagenome | biome: tundra; feature: field; material: soil | place: USA | collected 2013-05 | depth 0.15 m | reverse complement strand
GTCCCACCCCACACGCCCCAGCCACCGTCGTAGACGAGCAGCCCGCTGTGGGGGTCGGCGTCGGCGCTGATGTCGCTGTAGGCGCGACCGGTGCAGCCGGTGTCGTTCTGGTAGGACGGCTTGGGCAGGTTGGCGCAGCCGCTGCCGCTGCCCGACCACGCACTCTCGGTGAAGCCGCGAGCCGTCGTGCTTGCGCTCAGCGTCGTGCCGCCGATCGCATTGACGCTCGCCAGCGCCGCCGGCCAGGCGGTGTTTGTGTTGGCGGTGTCCCAGCCGAGGTCACCGCTGGCGGCGAGCACCGCCACCCCGGCAAACGAGAAGTCGCCGCTTGAGATGGTGCCGACCGGACCGGAGCCGCTCCAGCTGTTGGAGATGATCGTGGCGCCCTCGGCGACCGCGCTCTGCTCGGCGGCCTCGAGATCGAACAACCAGGAGCTGTTGGCCTCGACCAGCAGGATGTGGCAGTTGGGACACAGTGCGGAGACCGCTTCGATGTCGAGGGTTTCCTCCTCCTGCCAGCCGCCTTCGGTCGTGAGCGGCAAGCTTGAAGAGCCCGTCTCGCCGACCACGCGAAAGCAACCGTTGCTGGCCCCACACGCGGGCAGCCCGAAGTAGTTGCGGTAGTAGGCGAGATCGCTCTCCGCCGACGGGTCGTTGTAGGAGTCGACGATCGCAACCGTCGTGCCGGCCCCCGCCGTCGCGGCGAGAGCCGTGAGGTCGTAGGCCTGCTGGAGGTAGAGGGGGGTGCCGCTCGCCGGCGCCGCGCTTGCCGCGGGCTCACTCGCGGAAGCGAGCGATGCCGCTCTCGCTGAGCTGGCCGCGAGCGGCGAGCTCAGCGGACTGCTGCGGACGACTACGCCGGCCCTACCGGCGCGGCGCGGGTGGGCGACGAGCGCGCTACCGGTGCTCGCCACAACAACTCGCTGCGCCAGACACGAGGCGTGGCCTGGGGTCGGAGCAGCACACGCGTCGCGAGTCGTGACGCCCGCTGCGTGACTGACACCGCCCAGAGCCCCAATGCTCGTCGCGTGCCCGCCCGCCGGGACGGTCGCGTGAGCCAGCGCCGCTGTGCTCCCCGCAACGCTCACCGCGCACGCGAAGGCAAGCAACTGCGCGACTGCACGGACTCGGTTGAGACGGCGGCGCTGCGTCGACATGGTGTCCTTCTCGTGGGTTGCGAGGTGCGCACCCTCACATGCGCGTTAACGGCAGCCCGGCGCGCGCCCGGTATCAGTCCGGTCCGCTGCGCGCACGCTCGTCTAGATCGTGCGTTTATGTCTTTCTTGCGCAGCCGGCGATCCGGATCGGCGGGATCGACGCCGTCAACCCCGATCGGCCGCCGGGTCGGTGCTTGCGCGCGGCCGGCGCAGCGCTTCGCGGCAGCGCTCGCCGACGGCGCCCGTAACGCTCGGTACCATGTGTCGATGAGCACACACGCGGACCGGGCGGCGGAGCAGCGGCGCCTGAAACTCGACGAGATCAAGGCGCAGGTCAAGGCAGGTTCGTTGACCATTCGCCAGATGACTCCCAAGGAGCGCAAGAGCTTCCCGCCGGTCCCGCCGAAGGAGCGCAAGGAGCGCGGCCGCTGAGCGCACGCGGCGGCGTCCGCGCGGACGCCGCCCAACGCGTGGCCGTCGAGCCCGGCCCGGCAGCTCGCAGCAGCTGCTAAACTTGTTTTGCCCTGACGGACCACCTGATGGTCCGTCGTCGAGGAGCAGCTCATCCTCGCGCGCGCCCGGCGCTTCATGATCCTCTCTGCCCGGTGAGCGTACCCCCCGAGGGGACCGCCGCCTCGAAGGTTTCTATATGAGCTTCACGCTCGACCGTAGAGTGCAGTCAGACGAGCCGATCGAGCTGCGGCCACGCCCGCTGACGATCGCGATGCTCGCGCCTCCGTGGATCGCCGTGCCCCCCGCCGGCTATGGCGGCGTCGAGACCGTCGTTTCAGACTTGACCGAGGCGCTCGTCGAGCGCGGACACGACGTGACGCTGTTCTGCGCCCCGGGCTCGCACTCCAGCGCGAAGACCGTCCCGCTGCTGGACGCGGCGCATCCACAGGAGATCGAGCGTTCGCTGTATGAGGCAGACCACGTGGCGCGGGCGTTCGCGGCGATCGACGCTGCCCACGGCGAGGGCATCGGCTTCGACATCGTTCACGACCATTGCGGCTTCACGGGGCTGGCGATGGCCGACCGTCTCCAAACGCCGATGCTGCACACCCTCCACGGGCCCTTCACGCCGCAGACCAGGAGCTTCTATGCCCACCACGGGCACAAGGCGTGGGTCGCCGGGATCAGCAAGGCGCAGCTCGCGATGGGGCCCGCGAATCTTCACACCGTCGGAGCGATCCCCAACCCGATCGCCGTCGACGCCTGGCCGTTTCGGTCCGGCGACGACGGCTACCTGCTGTGGATCGGCCGGATGACGCCTGAGAAGGGCGCGCACCGCGCGATCCAGATCGCCCGCGCCGGCGGGCACGACCTGGTTCTCGCCGGCGTCGTGCAGCCCGGACAGCGTGCCTATTTCGAACGCCACGTCGAACCCCACATCGACGGCCAGCGTGTCCGCTTCGTCGGCGAGGTCGGCGGCGCGCGCAAGAAGCGCCTGTTCGCCGGCGCCCGCGCTCTGCTGATGCCGATCCGCTGGCCCGAGCCGTTCGGCATGGTGATCATCGAGTCACTAGTCTGCGGAACGCCTGTGCTGGCCTTTGACGAGGGCGCGGTCGGCGAGTTGATCGTCGAGGGCGTCACCGGCTTCATCGTCGAGGACGATGCGGCGATGGTCGCGGCGCTGCACGATCTCGGGCGGATCGATCCGCACGCTTGTCGCAGCTGGGTGGCTGAGCACTGCGACGTCAGCGTGGTCGCGGCCGCCTACGAGGCGGCGTACCGGACGGTCCTGCGAGCCGCCCCCAAGACGCGCCGGCTCGCGGCCGCCTGACGCTCGGGCGCGCCACTCCGTCGCGGCCTGGACGGGCGGATTCCACGCGACCGCCACCGGCAACGGTCTGAAGGGCGCCCAAGGGGACACCTTTCAACTCGTCACTCCGTGACGGATCGCGCGGGCCCGGACCCATCCATGGGTCCGGGCCCGCGCCCCACCCGCAGGCGGCGTGCCGCCTACCTAGCGCGCGGCGCCGGCGCCCGCGTCAGTCGGCCGGCCCGGTGGTCAGCCGCACGGTCGCGCTGTGCGAACTTCCCGCCTTGTCGACCCACGCGAGCACGACGTTGTCACCCGGATGGTGGGTGTCCATCAGCGACAGCAGCGCCGCCGCCGAGCTGACGGTCTTACCGCCGATCGACGTGATCGTGTCGTACTGGTTGCCGACACCGCTGGAAGCCAGGCCCGTGCCCGCCGCCGGCGTGCCCGAAACGACGCCGCAGACGAGCGCACCCTTGGCGCCCGAGCCCGAGCCCGAGACGCCGGCCGCGTTCGTGCATTCGCCCCTGTTGGAGATGTAGACGCCGATCAGCGCGGTCGGCCCGACGTGGACCAGGCTGGAGTCATGGCCGGCGAGGATCTGCCTGCTGATCGTCAGCACCTGGTTGATCGGGATCGCGAAGCCCTGGCCCGCCGTGGAGGACTGGAAGCTGAAGTTCGATGACGCGGCGGTGTCCATGCCCACGACCTTGCTGGCGCTGACCAGCGGGCCGCCGGAGTCGCCGGGCTCGAGCGCGCCGTCGATCTGGATGACCCCCGTCAGACGCTCCGAATCGCCCGGCTGGTAGCTGTCGCCGGCGGTGATCGAGCGGCCGAGCGCTGCGACGGAGCCGCTCGCGGAGCTCGGCGTGCCGCCCACCCCGCCGGCGTTGCCGATCGTTACCACGCTGGCTCCCACGTGAAGCGTCGAGGAGTCGCCGAGCGGCACCGTGGCGAGCCCGGATGCTCCCTCGAGCTGGATTATCGCGACGTCCTGCGAGCGGTCGTAGCCGACGACGCGCGCACTGTAGGTCCTGCCGTTACCGATGTCGTAGGCGGAGATCTGCGTCGCACCGGAGATCACGTGGTTGTTCGTGATGACCTCTCCGCCGGAGCTCACGACCATGCCGGTGCCTGCCGCTTCGCCGTTCGCGATGACCGTGTTGATGTCAACGAGTCCGGGATCGATCCGCGTGGCGGCCGAGGAGGTCACCGCCGACGAGGCGGGCGCGGTGACCCTGTGCAGGCCCGGGTTGAACCCGAACAGAGGCGCTGACGACGACGACGTGCTGGCGGGCGGCCAGGCGAAGTGCGCCACCACGCCGCCGCCCAGCGCTGCGAGCACGACGACCAGTGCCGCCGCGCCAAACGGCCGGCGCAGCGCTCCGCGAGCCGGCTCGCGCTTCGGCGGCTCCTCGATCGGGCTGGGCGGGGTCTCTCCCGGGAAGATCATGCTTGACATAGTGAAGCACCGACCTTAGGCGGTCCTCAACGCACGGTATGCGCCACATAACCCGTTGGCCGCCGGCGCCGGCCGCCGTCCGCGCCGATCGGGGCCGTGCGACACTGCTCGGGGTGTTCGAGCGATTCACGGAGCGAGCCAGGCAGGTGGTCGTTCTCGCGCAGGAAGAGGCGCGGGCGCTCAGGCACACCTACATCGGTACGGAGCACATCCTGCTCGGCTTGCTGCGTGAGCAGGAGGGGCTCGCGGCGCGCGTGTTGGAGAGCCTCGACATCACGCTCGAGCGGGTGCGCAGCGAGGTTGTGCGGATCGTCGGCTCCGGCGAGGAGTTCCCCGCTGGGCAGATCCCGTTCACGCCGCGCGCCAAGCAGGTGCTCGAGCTGGCGCTGCGCGAGGCGCTGAGCCTCGGCCACAACTACATCGGCACCGAGCACATCCTGCTCGGCCTGGTGCGTGAGAACGAGGGCGTCGCGGCCCGCATCCTGCTCGACTTCGACGCCGACTCGGAGAAGATCCGCAACGAGGTCATCCGCATGCTCTCCGGCCCCAGCGGTCGGCGCGGCGGACCGGGCGGGGTCGCCGGCGCAGCCGGCGTGGCCGACGCCAAGAAATCCTCGAAGCTGCTCGACCAGTTCGGACGCAACCTGACCAAGCTCGCCGCCGACGGCAAGCTCGACCCGGTCGTCGGTCGCGAGACCGAGATCGAGCGGATCATGCAGATCCTCTCGCGGCGGACGAAGAACAATCCGGTGCTGATCGGCGAGCCCGGCGTCGGCAAGACCGCCGTCGTCGAAGGCCTCGCCCAGCGGATCACCAACTCCGAGGTTCCGGAGCTGCTGAAGAACAAGCAGATCTACACGCTCGATCTCGCAGCGCTCGTCGCCGGCTCGAAGTACCGCGGAGAATTTGAGGAGCGCCTCAAGAAGGTGATGAAGGAGATCACCCAGCGCGGCGACATCATCTTGTTCATCGACGAGCTGCACAACCTCGTCGGCGCCGGCGCCGCCGAGGGCGCGATCGACGCCGCCTCGATCCTCAAGCCCGCGCTGGCGCGCGGCGAGTTGCAGACGATCGGCGCGACGACGCTCGACGAGTACCGCAAGTACCTCGAGCGCGATTCCGCGCTGGAGCGCCGCTTCCAGCAGATTCGGGTCGACGAGCCGACCGTGGAGCAGACGGTTGAGATCCTGCGCGGCCTGCGCGACCGCTACGAGCAGCACCACAAGGTGACGATCACCGATGACGCCCTGACGGCCGCCGGCGAGCTCGCCGATCGCTACATCGCCGACCGCTTCCTGCCGGACAAGGCGATCGACCTGATCGACGAGGCCGCATCGCGCATGCGGATCAAGTCGATGACGGCACCTCCGGCGAACCGCGAGCTCGAGCAGGAGATCGAGACCACGCGGCGCGAGAAGGAGGCTGCGATCGAGGCGCAGGAGTTCGAGAACGCCGCGAACCTGCGCGACAAGGAGCGCAAGCTGACGACGAAGAAGCGCGAGCTCGAGGAGCAGTGGGAGGCCGGCGAGACCGGCGGCGAGCGTCCCTCGATCGGCGAGGAGGAGATCGCCGACATCGTCTCGATGTGGACCGGCATCCCGGTCTTCAAGTTGACCGAGGCCGAGACGGCGAAGCTGATGCGCATGGAGGAGGAGCTGCACAAGCGCGTGATCGGCCAGCACCCAGCGATCGAGGTGATCTCGAAGGCGATCCGCCGCTCCCGCGCGGGCCTCAAGGATCCCAAGCGACCGACCGGCTCGTTCGTCTTCCTCGGGCCGTCGGGCGTCGGCAAGACCGAGCTCGCGCGCACGCTAGCCGAGTTCCTCTTCGGTGACGAGGACGCGATGGTTCGCATCGACATGTCGGAATACATGGAGAAGCACGCCGTGTCGCGACTCGTCGGCTCGCCGCCTGGCTACATCGGCTACGACGAGGGCGGTCAGCTGACCGAGGCCGTGCGGCGCAAGCCGTACTGCGTGCTGCTGCTCGACGAGATCGAGAAGGCCCATCCCGACGTCTTCAACATCCTGCTGCAGATCCTCGAGGACGGGCGGCTGACCGACTCGCAGGGGCGGACCGTCGATTTCCGCCACGCGATCGTGATCATGACCTCCAACATCGGGGCGCAGGAGATCGCGCGCAACACGCCGCTTGGCTTCGCGGTCTCCGACGATGAGACCGGGATCACCTACGACGACATGAAGAACCGGATCATGGGCGAGCTGAAGAAGGTCTTCCGGCCGGAGTTCCTCAACCGGATCGACGACGTGATCGTCTTCCACAAGCTGCAGCGCGACGAGATCAAGCAGATCGTCGAACTGCTGCTGGTGCGGATCCGCCACTCGATGGCCGAGCGCGAGCTGGTGCTCGACCTGACCGAGGAGGCCAAGGACCTGCTCGTCGAGAAGGGCTGGGATCCGGCGATGGGCGCGCGGCCGTTGCGGCGCGCTATCCAGCGCTACATCGAGGACCCGCTTGCCGACTTCGTGCTTCGCTCGCAGCTACCCGCCGGCTCGACGGTGGTCGTCGACCCCGCGCCGGAGGGTAAAGAGGGTGAGGTCCGCCTGACGATCGTCAAGCCCAAGAAGGCCAAGACTCCGGTTGCCGTCGGCGCCGGTGGCGTCGAGAGCGACACCGAGGCCGGGTCCGATGACGACGAGACAGGGCCCGGCGCCGTGCTCGACGACGCCGTCGAGGACGCTGGCGCCGATCACGGCGAGTGACGCCGGACAGACTGGATTACCCCCGCGCCGGCTGACTGGCGCGAGGTGCGCCGGGCCTGATCCCGGGCGCCACGACCGATGCGGCCGGCGGGGCTGCAACCTGAGCGGCGCGCGACGACGCTCGAGCCGTACCGTCCCCGCCCGCGCGTAGAGTCGCTGCGATGGCACGGACCTCGACCGTTCACGTCTGTTCGATCTGCGGGCACGAGGAGCCGCGCTGGCACGGCCGCTGTCCGGGTTGCGGCGAGTGGAACACGCTTGTCGAGGAGCCGCGCGGTCGCTCGACCCCGCGCCACGGCGCCACCAGCGCGCCGGTGCCGATCGCGCTCGCTGACGTCAGCGCGCCCGAGGTCCCGCGTCTTGAGACCGGGATCGGCGAGCTCGACCGGGTGCTCGGCGGCGGGATCGTGCCCGGATCGGTGGTGCTGCTAGGCGGGGCGCCCGGCATCGGCAAGTCGACGCTCACGAACATGGTGCTCGGAAACCTGGCGGGCGCCGGGCATCGAACGCTCTACGTCTCCGGCGAGGAGTCGACGGCCCAGGTCGCGCTGCGCGCCGCACGCCTTCCCGGAGCGGCGCTCAGCGTGCCGGCGGTCGCCGAAACCGACCTCGAGACCGTCGTCGCTCTGCTCGAGCGGGAACTGCCCGAGGTGTGCGTGATCGACTCCGTGCAGACGCTTGATGCGCGGGAGCTGTCGAGCGCCGCCGGCTCGGTCGGCCAGGTGCGCGAGGTCGCCGCGCGGATCGTCGGCGTCGCCAAGCGCCGGCGGATCGCCGTGCTGCTCGTCGGTCACGTGACAAAGGACGGCGCGCTGGCCGGGCCACGCGTGCTTGAGCACCTGGTCGACTGCGTGCTCGCCTTCGAGGGTGAGCGCGAACGCAGCTACCGCACGCTGCGAGCGATCAAGAACCGCTTCGGCTCGACCAACGAGGCCGGCGTCTTCGAGATGCGCCAGGGAGGTCTCGTCCAGGTGCTCGACGCCTCAGCGCGTTTCGTCAAGGGGGCGACGCGTGCGCCCGGAAGCGTCGTGCTGGCAGCGATGGAGGGCAGCCGTCCGCTGTTGGTGGAGGTTCAGGCGCTGGTGACGCCGTCCGAGCTCGTGCCTCCGCGCCGCGTCGTCAACGGTCTCGACCGCAACCGCCTTGCGCTCGTGCTCGCCGTGCTCGCGCGCCACGGCGGCGTGCCGCTCGGCGGCTCGGACGTCTTCGTCAACGTCGTTGGTGGCGTGCGGGTCGATGAACCCGGCGCGGACCTCGCGGTGGCGCTCGCCGTGGCCGGCGCGGCGCGGGGTGTCACGCTTGGGCCAACAGACGCCCCGACGCCGCTCGCCGCGTTCGGCGAGCTCGGCCTCACCGGCGAGCTGCGCTGGGTCGCGCACCCCGAACGGCGAATCGCCGAGGCGCGCAGATTCGGCCTCGACCCGGTGCTCGCGCCGCGCGGGACCGACGCGACCGAGGTCGCGACGCTGCGCGCAGCGCTCGCTGAGGCGTTCGCGACGCCGCAGCGCGTCGCGCGTGCGGCTGCGGCTGCGTGATGGTCGACGGCGCGGTGGCGCCGGGGCCGTGACCGTTGGTCTCGACCACGTTCTGCTCGCCGCGCCTGCGGATTGCGAGGTGCAGGCGCGGGCCTTCTACGGCGAGCTGCTCGGGCTTGCGGAGCTCCCCAAGCCGCCCACGCTCGTCGCTCGCGGCGGCGTCTGGTTCGCGGTTGGGAGCGCACAGCAGCTGCACATCGGCGTGGAGGCGGGGTTCGTAGCCGCGCGGAAGGCTCATCCGGCGCTTGTGCTCGGTTCTCCGACGGCGTTGGAAGCCCTCGCGGCCAAGCTCGAAGCGCAAGGTCACGAGGTGCGCTGGGACGCCGATCCGCCCGGCGTCCGGCGGTTCCATGTGAACGACCCGTTCGGCAACCGTCTGGAGCTGCTCGCAGCCTGAATCTGCGCCCGCCAGGTCCCTGAACGCCTGAAAAGCCCCCCAACGGAGGGCTGTTTTTGACGGATTCGCGCTAGAATAGGTCAAGCATGGCAGCGACTCGATCTGACGACGTACACGACATCGAGTCGCGACAGGAGCCAAAGCTCGTGCGCGCGCTCGAGATGGTGGCCCCCGGGACCGCGCTGCGCGAGGGCATCGAGAACATCCTCCACGCGCGCACCGGAGGCCTGCTCCTGATCGGCGAGCCCGACGAGCTGGCCTTCCTCTTCTCGGGCGGAATCAAGGTCGACGTCGATTACACGCCGGCGCTGCTCTACCAGCTCGCGAAGATGGACGGCGCGATCACGCTGAACGCCAACGCTACAAAGATCCCGATGGCCAACGTGCAACTGATGCCCGATCCGACAATCCTCTCGGTCGAGACCGGCACGCGCCACCGCACGGCCGAGCGCGTCGCAAAGCAGACCGACGCGTTGGTGATCGCGATCTCCCAGCGCCGTGAGGTGATCTCGCTCTACGTCGGCGGCACCAAGTACATCCTCGAGGACATCCCCGTCGTGCTCGCGAAGGCCAACCAGGCGCTCGCCACGCTCGACAAGTACCGTGCCCGCCTCGACCAGGTCTCCACGCGCCTGACGGCACTCGAGTTCGAGGGCGGTGGCACGTTGCATGACGTCCTCACGGTGCTCCAGCGCGGCGAGCTGGTCACGCGCATGGCGGTTGAGATCGAGCGACACATCGTTGAGCTGGGCAGCGAAGGCCGGCTGATCGAGATGCACCTCGAGGAGACGATGTTGGGCACCGCCGCCGAGAAGGCCGCGCTCGTGCACGACTACATCGCCGGCGACGGCGACGAGCAGTTCGCCTCGGCGCTCGAGTCGATAGGCAGGCTGGGTCACCAGGACCTGCTCGACTTCGGTCGCCTCGCCGAGCTGCTCGGCTATGACCGCAAGCTCAACACGCTGGACTACCCGGTCGCACCGCGGGGCTACCGCATTCTCGGGCGCATCCCGCGCCTGCCAAAGCTGATCGTCACAAACATCGTTCGCAGCTTCGGGGGGCTCGACGAGCTGCTCGCAGCCAGCGACCCCGAGCTCGAGGCTGTCGAAGGGGTCGGCGAGATCCGTGCCAAGGACATCCGCGAGGGCCTTCGCCGGTTACAGGAGATCAACCTCGTGGACCGCTATCTGCAAACGTGAAACGTCTCGCCCGCCAGGCATGTCGGGCGTGCAAGCCAAGGAGGACACCATTCCCGGAACAGTCGAAGCACGCCTGCTGAAGGACGAACTGGACCCCGCTGCCGGGCTCGAGGTTGAGCTCGATGCCGATGCCGATGCCGATGCCGATGCCGATGCCGACGTCGATGCTGACGTAGACGCCGATGCCGATGCTGACGTAGACGCCGATGCCGGCGTCGAACTCGACCCGGACGTCGACCTCGACGAGGACATCGAGGTCACCGTGCGGGGCGAGTACATCGAATTCGAGCTGGGCGACAACGTCGTGTATCCGCACCACGGTGCCGGACAGGTGCAGGCCAAGGAGATCAAGGAGGTCTTCGGCGAGCGCCGCGAGTACCTCACGATCAAGATCCTGCACAACGACATGACCGTGATGGTCCCGACGGAGAACGCCGCGCTGGCGGGTCTGCGTCGCGTGATCGACGAGGAGACCGTCGAGAAGGTTCTCAACGTGCTCCGCGACGACGTCTCGGACATGCCGAAGAACTGGAACCGCCGGTTCAAGCACAACCGCGACAAGATCAAGACCGGCGACATCTACGAGCTCGCCGAGGTTGTCCGCAACCTCGCGCTGCGAGAAAACGAGAAGGGTCTCTCCAGCGGCGAGAAGCAGATGTACACGCGGGCCAAGAAGATCCTGGCGTCGGAGCTGATGTACGCGCTCGACAAGAACGAGGCCGAGGCCGAGGAGTATCTCGACGGGCTGCTCTCGCGCTCGCCGAGCGGGGACTCCGCCGTCAGCGGACGCTGACGCACGGGAGGAGCGAGAGGTGGCGGTCGCGCTCGTCGTGGCCGCCGGACGAGGGGAGCGTCTTGGGTCCGCCGGGCCCAAGACGCTTGTCGAGCTCGGTGGTCGGCCGATGTTGCACTGGAGCATCGCGGCGTTGTGCGCCGTCGATGCCATCTCGCAGATCGTCGTGGCACTGCCGCCCGGCGTGGCAGCGCCGGCGGGCTGTGTCGGCGTGCTGGGCGGGAATGTGCGATCGGCGTCGGTGCGCGCTGCACTGGCGGCCACCGCGCCGGAGTCAGACCCTGTGCTGGTGCACGACGGCGCGCGCCCGCTGGTGACCCCGGCGCTGATCGAAGCCGTGCTCGCGGCGCTGTCGGGGGTCGACTGCGCGATCGCAGCGGCCCCTGTGACCGACACTGTCAAGGAGGTCGACGCCGACGGGATCGTCGTGCGCACGCTGGACCGGGCCCGCCTGTGGTCGGTGCAGACGCCCCAGGTGTTCACGCGCGCGTCGCTGCAGCGGGCGCTCGCGATGCCCGAGGAGATCGTTGCCGCGGCCACCGACGAGGCGTGGTTGGTCGAGCGGGCGGGAGGTCGTGTACGCGTCGTGGAGGCGCCCGCGGAGAACCTCAAGGTGACCACGCCGCGGGATTTGAAGCTCGCCGAGCAGTTGCTCGCCGCGCGAGTTGATTGAATCGCTGGCGATGCTGAGCGACTATCACGTCCATCTGCGCCCGGACGAGGGCGCGGCGACCTTCGCGAGCGTGTTCAACGCCGCCAACGTCGAGCGCTACCGCGAGGCCGCATCGCAGGCCGGGATCGCCGAGTTGGGGGTCTCCGAGCACATCCATCGCTTCCAGCAGTCGCTTGCCATCTGGGATCACCCCTACTGGCGAGAGCAGGCGCGGGACGACATCTATGCCTACTGCGAGTTCGTGCGCGAGGCGACGGACCTGCGGCTCGGGCTGGAGGTCGACTTCGTGCCAGGGCGCGAGGATCGCACGCAGAGCCTGATCGAGCGCTGCGAGCTCGACTACGTCGTCGGCTCGGTGCACTTCCTCGGCGACCTCGCAGTCGACTTCGACCGCTTCGACATCTGGGA
>CABDXV010000524.1_pt1 | contig 12332 bp, 11 predicted proteins | sample 3131821 | NCBI WGS metagenome assembly CABDXV01 (sample SAMEA5534336, study PRJEB31848) | metagenome | biome: tundra; feature: field; material: soil | place: USA | collected 2013-05 | depth 0.15 m | reverse complement strand
AGATCCGACTCAGCAGCTCGAGCGTCTCGCGCACGCGCTTGGCGTTCGAGTACGGACCGAAGTACGCGCGGTCGCGCCTGTGACGCTCGCGGGTGAAGTAGACCCGCGGAAACTCCTCGTCGAGCGAGATCGCGATGAACGGATAGGACTTGTCGTCGCGCAGACGGATGTTGAAGCGCGGCCTGTACTGCTTGATGAAGCCCTGCTCGGCGAGCAGGGCTTCGGCTTCGCTGCCAACCACCACGCTCTCGACCGACGCGACCTCCGCCGTCATCGTGTGGTTCCCGCCGGCCCCGAAATGCGAGGCGACACGCTTGCGAACCGAGATTGCCTTCCCGACGTAGATCACGCGGCCCGCGCGATCGCGGAACAGGTACACGCCTGGCTGGTCCGGCAGCGCGCGTCGCTGCGCCGCGAGGTCGGTGGCGGCGCTCAGTACCGTTGCCAGTTGCGATAGACGCGCAGCAGTCCGCCGGCGCACAACGCGAGCGCGGCGATCTCGACCAGCGTGCCCCCGGCGGTCGCCGTCAGCCTCCCGGACGCAGCCAGGACGATCACGATCGCACCGAGCGACGCGTAGAGGATCCCGCGGTCCAGGTCCCCGAGTCCGTTGATGTCGACCTGGTGGTCGCGGTAGAAGCGGCCAACGAAGTACGCGAGCAGCGCAGCGATCAGCACTGACAGCACCGCTCCGGCCAGGCCCGCGACGTCGCTGCCACCCGGCAGCGCCACCACCGCCAGCGCGATCAGGACGATGATTGCGACGTTGCGTGCCTGCTTCATCTTCCCCAGTGTAGATCAGGGCCAGATACGCGCAGACTGGCGTCAGAGAATGGCTTCCAGCCGCGCGTAGGCAGCCTCGACGGCGCGTTTCGCAGCCGTGTGTCGTGCCTCGTTCTTTGCGGTCTCATACTTCGTCGCCCAGGCCGCCGGATCGGCGAGCTCGTGCTCGAGCGCGACCAGCGCCAGCTCGGCCGCCTCGACCGCGAGCTCGGCCTCCTCTTGCGCCCGCAGCCGGTTCTTGCTCGGCCCATCCGGCGCCTTGGGCTTGCGCTTGGGCCGCTCGTCCGCCGCGACGCTTGCGCCCTCGCTCGGCGCGGCATGGGCCGGCCCTTCAGCCGCGCTCGCCGTGGCCGCTGGCCGGCGACGCGCACGCGGCGCCGGCTGCTCACCGGCGGCCCTGCGCTCCTCGCGCACCCGCAGATACTCGGGCCAACCGCCGACGTAGCTGCGGAGCGTTCCCTGCTCGACCGCGACCGTCCGCGAACCGACGGCGTCCAGCAGGGCGCGGTCGTGAGAGACCAGGATCAGTGATCCGCGAAACGCGCTGAGCGCATCCTCGAGCGCCTCACGCGACTCGAGGTCGAGGTGGTTGGTCGGCTCGTCGAGGATCAGCACGTTGGCGCCGCCGTTGACGAGGATCGCGAGCGACAGGCGCCGGCGCTCGCCGCCAGAGAGCCCGGCCAGCGGCTTCTCGGCCAGCTCACCGCCGAACAGAAAGCGGCCGAGCAGCGCGCGTGCCTTGTTGGGGGTCAACCCGGTGGCGCGCTGGGTCGCATCGAGCACGGTCCCCGTGCTCCCCAGCTCGTCGGCGTGCTGCGAGAGGAAGCCGACCGCCACGTTGTGCCCGGTCCGCAGCTTGCCGCCGGCGAGCGGTCGCTGCGCGGTCAACGTCTCGATCAGCGTCGTCTTACCGGAGCCGTTGGGACCGACGAGCGAGACGTGCTCGCCGCGCTCGAGCCACAGTTGGGCGTGCTCGAGCAGCACGATCGGCGGCCCGCCGACCTCGATGCGCGCGTCCTCAAGCTCGAAGATGACCCGGCCGCTGCGCTGCGGCGCCGCGAACTGAAAGGAGAGCGCGGCGCCGTCGCTCGGCGCGCGCTCGATTCGCTCGATCTTCTCGAGCGCCTTGACCCGCGACTGAGCCTGGCGGGCCCGTGTCCCGGCGCCCCAACGCTCGACGAACCGCTCGAGCCGCGCGACCTCCGCCTGCTGGCGTTCGATCGCCCGGCCGAGTGCCAGCTCCCGCGCGGCCTGCTCGGCGCGCCAGGCGTGCCAGCTGCCGGGGAAGAACCGGGAGCGGCCCACTTCCAACTCGAGCACGGCCGTTCCGACCGTCTCCAGGAACCAGCGATCGTGGGCGACCAGGACGATCGCCGCGTCGAGCGAGACGAGCGCCTGCTCGAGCCACTCCAGCGACTCGATGTCGAGGTGGTTGGTCGGCTCATCCAGCAGCAACAGATCGGGACGGGTCGCCAGCGCTCGCGCAAGCGACGCGCGCGTCAGCTCGCCGCCAGAGAAACTCGCCAGCCCACGCTCGAGATCCTCGTCGTGGAAGCCGATCCCGCGCGCGACCTCCGTCGCACGATCGCGCCAGCGGTATCCGCCGTGGTGCTCGAGCTCTGCCTGGGCGCGCGCGTAGCGATCGAGCGTGGCGGCATCAGCCGAGCCCTCGGCCATCGCCGTCTCAAGCTTGGCCAGCCGCGCCTCGACCGCCAACTCCGCCGTGCAACCGGACAGCAGGTACTCGCGCAGCGCCGTGCCACGCTCGCGTGGCGGGCGCTGGTCGTGCAGCGCGACGCGCACGTTCCTGGCGATCGCGAGCTCCCCGCCGTCGATCGTCGCCTCGCCGGCGAGCATCCGCAGGAGCGTCGTCTTGCCGGCACCATTGCGCCCGGCGATCGTCATCCGCTCGCGACGTTCGAGCTTGAACGAGACGCCGCGCAGCAGCGGCGCGCCGGCTATGTCCTTGCTGAGGTTGGAGGCGATCACGACGGCCATGTCATTGATCGTATGGCGCGGCCCGCTCCGATAGAGTGCGCGCCGGTGCGCCGTCTGATCGCCCTCACCACGACCACCCTGGTCTCGCTGTTGATGCTCGCGCCCGCCGCACTCGCCCACGACGGCGGCGAAGGGCTCTACGGGCAGAGCAACGACAAGGTCACGACGGCCGCCGGATTCATCCTGATCCTGTTCTTCCCGACGTTCATCTTCGTCGCGAGCATGATCCAGGGGCGCCTGGAGAAGCGCAAGGACGCGCACAAGGCCGCCGCCAAGGCGCGCTCCCAGAGCGCCGAGTGGCAGCGCGGCTGGTAGGGCGCCGCGCCCGCAACAGCACCACGCGGTCGACAACGCCCACGCACGGCGACGCGCTCTGCGGCTGACCCGGACGCCTGCCGAACCGGCCTCGGCAGGCGATATACGCTTCGCCGATGGCCTCGTTGATCACCGGCGCGACAGGCTTCATCGGCCGTCATCTCCTCGAGCGCCTGCTCGCGCGCGAAGGCGACGTTTACGTCGTCGTGCGCGCCGGTTCGCTTGCCCGGGCGCGCACGCTGTTCAACTCAGAACGGGTGCAGCTGCTCGAGGGAGACCTCGAACTGCCGCTGCTGGGCGTCGAGGCCTCGTGGGTGGACGATTTCCGGGGCAGGATCGAGCGCGGCTTTCACCTGGCCGCGCTCTACGACCTGCGCGCCCCCGCTTCGGAGCTCGAGCGCGCGTCGGTGCTCGGGACGCGCAACATGCTCGAGCTCGCCGCCGCGCTCGAGCTGCGTTGCCTCAACCACGTCTCCTCCGTCGCGGTCGCCGGTCGCCACAGCGGCATCTTCACCGAGCGCGACTTCGATCTCGGGCAGACCCTGCCCTCCGCCTACCACGCCGCCAAGTTCGAGGCCGAGCGCCTCGTGCGCAGTCAGAGTGTCGTGCCGTGGCGGATCTACCGGCCCTCCGTCGTGGTCGGGCACTCCCAGACCGGCGCGATGGACAAGATCGACGGCCCGTATTACTTCTTCAGTGCGATCGCGCGCATGCGCCACCTGCTTCCCGAGTGGGTGCCGCTGGTCGGGCCCGAGCTCGGCCACACCAACATCGTGCCGGTCGATTTCGTCGCCGACGCGATCGATCACATCGCCCACGAGCCCGATCTCGACGGTCGCACCTTCCACCTGACCAGCCCGCGCTCACAGCGCAGCGGCGAGGTGATCAACGCGTTTGCGCGAGCTGCGCACGCGCCGCAGCTCGCGCTGCGGATCGACCACCGGATCCTCGCGGGCTTGCCGACCGGCAGCCTGTCGGCCGCGATGGCCATCCCGGGCGTGCGCCAGGCGAGACGCGCGCTGCTCGCCGACCTGGCCATCCCCGAAGCGTTGCTGCGCAATCTGACCTTCGACTGTCGCTTCGACAGGCGCGAGACCCAGGCGGCGCTCGCGGGCACCACGATCGCGGTGCCCGCGCTCGAGGACTACGCGGCGCGCCTGTGGGACTTCTGGGAGCGGAGCCTCGACCCGCAGCTCGATCGCGCCGGCTCGCTCGCGGCGGCGGTCGGCGGTCGTCACGTCATGATCACGGGCGCCTCTTCGGGCATCGGGGCGGCGGCGGCGCTGTCGCTGGCGAGCGCGGGCGCGATCCCGATCCTCGTGGCACGCAACGCCGAGCGCCTCGAGCAGACACGCGGCGAGATCGTGGCCGCCGGCGGCGAAGCGCACGTGTTCGCCGCCGACCTCGCCGATCGCGCGTCGATCGAGTCGCTCGTCGAACGCGTGCTCGCCCGCCACCCGGTCGACGTGCTCGTCAACAACGCCGGCCGCTCGATCCGCCGCTCCGCGACGGATGCGGAGGACCGCTTTCATGACTACGAGCGCACGATGGCGCTCAACTACTTCGGCGCCGCCCGGCTCACAATGGCGCTGCTCGGGCAGATGCGCGAGCGCGGCGGCGGACACGTCGTCAACGTCTCGACGATCGGCGTGCAGATCAATCCCCCGCGCTTTTCGGCCTACGTCGCCTCGAAGGCTGCGCTCGACGCCTTCACGCGGGTCGTCTCCAGTGAGGTGATCGGCGACGGCATCACCTTCACGACGATCCACATGCCGCTCGTGCGCACGCCGATGATCGAGCCGACCAAGCTCTACGACGATTTCCCCGCGATCAGTTCGCAGGAGGCCGCCGAGATGATCTGTGAGGCGATCCGCTCCAAGCCGAAGGAGATCGGGACTCGGCTGGGCACCGTCGGCGAGGTCGCCTACGCGCTCGCCCCCAAGGTCGTGGACCAGCTCCTGCACGCCGCCTACCGGTTCTTCCCCGATTCGTCGAGCACCGGCGAGCAGGACGAGACGGCAGCCGAGAAACGCGCCTCCGCTCAGCAGATCGCGCTGGCAAACCTGTTGCGCGGCGTGCACTGGTAACGCGGCCAACCGGATCCGCTCGCGCGGCGAGTCGAACGCCTCGCACCACCGGGCGCGCTCGCAGCCCCGAGCGCGGCGCGGTCCGAGCGCGGCGCGCATGTTGACATCATGCGAGGCCATGGCGAGCAGCCCGGCGATCGAGGTCCGCGACCTGCGCAAGGCCTACGGCGAGGTGGAGGCGGTGCGCGGCATCGACTTCAACGTCGCGCGCGGCGAGATCTACGGGCTGCTCGGACCGAACGGCGCCGGCAAGACGAGCACCGTCGAGATCCTCGAGGGCTACCGCGCGCGCAGCTCGGGCGACGTCAGCGTGCTCGGCCACGACCCGCAGACGCGCCCGCGCGAGCTGCGTCGCCGCGTCGGCATCGTGCTGCAGAGCAGCGGCATCTACAGCCAGGTTCACGTCGCCGAGGTGGTCGCGCACTTCGCCGGCTTCTACCCCCATCCGCGTGATGTCGACGAGGTGATCGAGCTTGTCGGCCTTGGCGAGAAGCGCGACGAGCGCGCGCGCCGGCTCTCCGGCGGGCAGCGGCGGCGGCTCGACCTCGCGCTGGCGCTGATCGGAGATCCAGAGCTGATCTTCCTGGACGAGCCCACCACCGGCTTCGATCCGGCCGCGCGACGCACGGCCTGGCAGACGATCCGCTCGCTGAAGGACCTGGGCAAGACCGTGTTGCTGACGACGCATTACCTCGACGAGGCCCAGGAGCTCGCCGATCGCGTGGCGATCATCAAGGGCGGACAGATCCTCGCCGAGGGCTCACCGGCGCAGCTCGGCGTCGGCGGCGGCTCGCGCTACCGCGTCGCCTACGTGCGCGACGGCGAGCCGGTGGTTCACCAGACCGACGACCCGACGCGCCTTCTGCACGAGCTGACCGGCGCCGCGATCGCCGGCGGCGAGCCGCTCGAGGGACTCTCGGTCACGCGTCCGAGCCTGGAGGAGATCTACCTGGAGCTGACCGCCGATGCCTGAGTCGTTGGCCCTGCTGTGGCGGCAGTACCGCTTCGAGCGCCACCTCTTCTGGCGCAACCCGAGCGCCGCGTTCTTCAACTTCCTGCTGCCGCTGATCTTCCTCGCGCTGTTCGGCGCGATCGTCAGCGGCAACCGCCACGAGCTGCGGATCATCGTGCCCGGCATCGCCGGCATGAGCGTGATGTCGACCACCTTCACCGCCCTGGCCTACAACCTGACCTTCCTGCGCGAACAGGGCGTGCTCAAGCGGATGCGCGGCACTCCGCTGCCCAGCGGTGTCTACCTCGGCGGGCTGGCGCTCAACGCGGTCACCAACGCCGCGATCCAGATCGCGATCGTGGTGCTGGCCGGGCGTCTGTTCTTCGGCCTCGGCTGGCCGCCGGACGGGATCGAGCTCGCGGTGTTCGTGGCGCTCGGCGTGGTCTGCTTCGCCGCACTGGGAGTCGCGCTCTCGCACGCGATTCCGAACTTCGAGTCCGCTCCGGCTGTCGTGAACGCCGTCTTCGTGCCGGTGATCCTGATCTCGGGCGTCTTCTTCGACGTCAAGCACGTGCCCAGCTTCCTGCGCGACATCGCGCAGGCGCTGCCGCTCGACCACCTGATCATCGGGCTCTCGGGCGGGCTCGTGGCACACCACGGCGGACTCGCGGACCACCTGACCGCGCTGTGGGTGCTCGCCATCTGGACGGTCGTCGGCGTCGTGCTCGCGGTGCACGGCTTCTCGTGGGAGGCGCACCGCGACTGAGCGCTCGATGCGCTCGGCGGTCACGACCCAGCGCGTCGTCAAGCTCGACCCGCCACCGAGCTGAACGCGCCGTGGGACGCCCGCGCGCCGCCGCGACTAGACGACGATTCGCAGCGCCAGATCGTGTGAGCAGCCGCAGTCGAGCAGCCGGCGTACGTGATTGGGATCGACGCACTCCCCTTCGATGCGCGTCGCCGCGAGCATCAATGCCTGGGTCGTGTCGAACCCCAGCTCGACGAAGGCCTGTGCCCTCGCCTGCTCATTGGTCGTCGCGGTCTGGGCAGCGGACATCGCATCCACCTCTCGTTGGAGACAACACGCTCCCAGATCAGAGCAGCGCCGCCGGACGGATAGGGTTCGCCTGCGATGAGCACGAGCGAGTCACCCCAGGGCGTCCGCTGGGACCTCTCCGACCTGATCGCGAACGCCGGTGGCGACGACGCGGTCGAGGCGCTGCTCGACGACGCGCTCGAACGTTCCCGCGCGTTCGCCGCGCGTTATCGCGGCGCGCTCGAGACGATCGACGGCGGCGGGCTTGCCGCCGCGATGGGCGAGCTGGCGGCGATCTACGAGCTGGTCGGGCGCGCTCAGTCCTACGCCTCGCTCGAGTTCTCAACCGACACCACGGATCCGGTGCGCGGCGCGCGCGTGGCGCGGGTGCAGGAGCGCTCCACCGAACTCGCGACGGCGCTGCTGTTCTTCGAGCTCGAATGGGCCGCGCTGAGCGACGAACGTGTAGAGGAGTTGCTCGAACACGATGGGCTGGACTTCTGCCGCCACCACCTGAGCACCGCTCGGCGCTACCGGCCGCATCTGCTGAGCGAGCCCGAGGAGCTGATCCTGACCGAGAAGTCGATCAGCGGCGCGGGCGCGTGGGCGCGCCTGTTCGGGGAGCTGACGTCGGCGATCGAGGTGGCACTGGAGGAGACCGCGACGCTCGACGTCGCGCTCTCGCGGCTGGCCTCCCCGTCACGCGAGGTGCGCCGCGAGAGCGCGGCTGCCGTGACTCGGGCGCTCGAGCCGGGCCTGCGGACCCGCGCCTTCATCTTCAACACGCTGCTCGTCGACAAGTCGACCGACGACCGTCTGCGCTCCTACGAGAACTGGCTGGCCGCCCGCAATCTCGCCAACGAGGCCAGCGACGAATCGGTGGCGGCGCTCGTCTCGGCGGTGACGGGGCGCTATGAGCTGGCGCGCCGCTGGTACCGGCTGAAGGCTTCGCTGCTGGGGATCGACCGGCTCGCCGATTACGACCGCATGGCCCCGCTGAGCACCGACGAGCTGCACGTGGACTGGCCGGCGGCGCGCGCGCTCGTGCTGGATGCCTACGGCTCCTTCTCGCCGACGCTGGGAGATCTGGTGGCGCGCTTCTTCGATGAGCGCTGGATCGACGCTCCCCCCGGCCACGGCAAACAGGGCGGCGCCTTCTGCGCCTACACCGTGCCGTCCGTGCACCCATACGTCCTGCTGAACTATGTCGGCCGCCGGCGCGACGTGCTGATCCTCGCGCACGAGCTCGGCCACGGGGTGCACGCGGCGCTCGCCGCGCGTCAGGGGATCTTCCACCAGGACACGCCGCTGACGCTCGCCGAGACGGCCTCCGTGTTCGGCGAGGCCCTGACCTTCGGCCGGCTGCTCGATGCCTCGCCCACGCCGGCCGCACGTCTGGCGCTGCTCGCCGAGGACATCGAGGGCGCGATCGCGACGGTCTTCCGCCAGATCGCGATGAACCAGTTCGAGCGCCTGGTGCACACCGAGCGCCGCGAGGTCGGGGAGTTGTCGGTCGAGCGGTTCGCCGAGCTGTGGGCGCAAACTCAGGTGGAGTTCCTCGGCGACTCCGTCGAGCTCACAGACGACTACCGCTGTTGGTGGTCCTACATCCCTCACTTCATCAACACGCCGGGCTACGTGTACGCCTACGCCTACGGCCAGCTGCTTGCGCTCTCGGTCTACGACCGCTATCTCGCCGAGGGCGCGGGCTTCGAGCAGCGCTACCTCGAGCTGCTCTCCAGCGGCGGCTCGCGCAGCCCCGAGGATCTGGGCGAGCTGGTCGGCGTCGACCTGCGCGATCCGGGCTTCTGGGAGCGCGGCCTCGACCTCGTGGAGCGTCGCCTCGAAGCCGCCGAGGAAGCCGCGCGGGCTCTTTAGGGCGCGCGGCCGGCCTGCAGCGATGATCTATCCGTCGTCGTTTAGGCGACGTTTAGGGAGGGGTATCATCTCGCGTGCGCGATGGCACGAGCGAAGCGACTCATCTTCAGTGGGTTGGCCGTGGGCGCTCTGGCCTTCGGCGTTTGTGTCACGGCGAGCAGCGCAGCAGCACCGTTGGTCAAGGGAAGCTCCGGGCCGCTCAGTGCGACGCTCAAGCCGAGCACCCACACGCCGAAGGTCAATGCGAAGTGGCCGATCGTCGTGACCGCGACCCTGAGCGGCAAGCCGGCGCACGCCACCGCCGTCTACGACTTCCTCTATGACGGCGCCGTGGTCGGCACGGGGTATGTGAAGAACAACAAGCACTTCAGCTTCACAGGCCACTTCAGCGACAGCCTCGTGTTCCCGCCGACCTCGGTGGGCGAGCCGCTGACGCTGAGCGTGGTGATCACCTCCGCGGGCCACACGGTGAAGCTCAACTGGTCGATCAAGTCGCACGTGTGAGCCGGCCGGCCGGGGCCGACGGCGCGTCGCCCGCGACGGCGACCCGCTCGGCCGGAGCCGACGTGCGCGTCGAGCACGCCGGGCGCCGCTACGGGTCGATCGACGCGCTGCGCGACGCGAACCTGCACGTCACGCCGGGCGAGTTCCTCGCCGTCACCGGGAGGTCGGGCTCGGGCAAGAGCACGCTGCTGAACCTGATCGGCGGGCTCGAGCAGCCAACCGCCGGGCGCGTGCTGATCGACAGCCGGGAGATCTGGCTCGAGCCGCGCGCGCCACGCCACCGCCGCGAGCTGGTCGGCTTCGTATTTCAGGAGCACCATCTGCTGGTCAATCTCACGGCGCAGGCCAACGTGGAGGTTGCGCTGATCGGCGCCGGCGTGTCCCGCCGCGAGCGTCGCGAGCGCGCGCTGGGCCTGCTCGAGGAGGTCGGCCTCGCCGACCGTGCCGATCACGAGCCCCCGGCGCTATCGGGCGGCGAGCGCCAGCGCGTCGCGATCGCGCGGGCGCTGGCCAACGAGCCGCGCCTGTTATTGGCCGACGAGCCGACCGGAGCGGTCGACTCGGTCACCTCCCAGCTGGTGCTCGACCTGCTGACCGAGATCCGCGAGCGCCGCGGGATGACGGTCATCGTCGTCAGTTACGACCCCCAGGTCGGCGCCCGTGCCGACCGCATGGTGACCGTCACCGACGGCCTGCTCACGCTGCCCGAGACAGACCTTTAAGTGGCGCCATCCGCGTGACGCGCCAGGCCGGGTAGATCCCGCCGAGCACGCCGATCGAGACGCCCACCAGCAGCCCTCGGCCCAGCCCCCATGCCGTGATCTGCGGCGACACGTAGGCTCCAGCCCCGATCAGCTTGATCAGCAGCAGGCTGCCGAGGACGCCGAATAGGAGGCCGATCGCCGCGCCGAGCAGGCTCACGCCGATCCCCTCGCCGATCACCAGCGCCGCGACGCGCGGGGCGCTCCAGCCGACCGTGCTGAGCAGCGCCAGCTCCCCCTGGCGCTCGAGCACCGACATCGCCATCGTGTTGGTGACGCTGATCGCGCCAAGGATCAGCGCGATGATGATGATCACCAGCGTGGCGCTGTGGATCAGAGCGCCGTTGGCGCCCGCTCGCGCCGCCTCGCCGGGGTCGGCGATGACCTGCGTGCCCTGAAACTCGTGCTCGATCGCCCGGGTAGCGGCCGCCGTGCTGGCGCCGGGCGCCAGCTCGACGGGGATCGTCGTGGCCTCGCCCTGCAGCCCCGTGATCGCCTGCGCGGTCGCCAGCGGCAGAACCGCCCCCTGGTCCTCGTAGGTGACGCCCGAGTGATACACGCCGGAGACGCTGAAGCGATGGCCGTCGACCAGCAGCCTCGCGCCGGGCTTCAAGTGCAGGCTCGCGGCGAGGCCGTCGCTGACCGCGATCGCGCCGCTCGACGGCGGCCCACCGCTCGCGTACACGAGCCGCCGGGCGAAGAAGCCTCGCAGGTCGGCGCCGAAGACGAATGCCGAGGGGCTCGCCGGCACCTTGCCGACGATCAGCACCAGCGGCGTCGCGCTAGCGATGTCCGGGTTGCGATCGAGCCGGGTCACAAGCGTGGTCTGCAACACCGAGACCGTCGGGTCGGACACGCCGGCTTGGAAGACACCGAGATCGGAGTTCCCCAGATGGATGAATCCCGCCGCGGTCTGGGTCAGCCCGTCGCTCACCGACAGCAGCGCGACGATCGTCGCCACGCCGAGTCCGACCCCGAGAGCGGTCAGCAGAGTGCGTCCGATGCGTCGCAGCAGGTTGTTGGCGATCAACTCCGGCATCCGCAAGCTCCACAGTACCCCCACGCGCAGCGCTGGCGGTGGTCGTCAGCTTGCAGTCCCGGATTCCTGGCCCGCCGGTCGAGCGCGTGCTCTAACCTCGAAGCGGAGCGGCTGTTTGCGTCGCCGCTCCGATCGTGCCCGTCGTGGGTTACGGGTGGAGCAACGCAGGAGATGAACATGGGCACAATCAGCATCCGGCGGCATGCACGACGAGCGGCCTTCGTCCTGGCGGCCGCGGTCTGCGTGTGCGCGATCGGCGCGGGCACCGCGCAGGCGCAGCCGCCGCTGGCGTGGGCGAATCCGGTGCCGACGGACTCCTCCGGCCACATCACGGCGCTGAGTTGCCAGTCGGCGCCGGCCTTGCTCTGTGTCGCGGTCGACGACGCCGGCAAGGTCCTCTCGAGCACGGCTCCCGCGAGCGGCACGTGGAGTTCCCCCGCGGCGATCGACACCTCCGCCTCCCCCCATCTCACCGCGATCTCCTGCCCGCCGGACCCGTCGACCGCGCTGTGCTTCGCCGTCGACGAGACCGGCAACAATCTCTACGCCAGCCAGACTCCAGCGAGCGCGCCGTGGACTGCCGGCACCATCGACAGCGGCCACCAACTGAACGGCATCTCCTGCCCGTCAACCTCACTGTGCGTCGCCGTCGACAACTCCGGCAACGTCCTGTGGAGCGCAACTCCGGGCACCGCGGGCTCGTGGATCATCCTGACGCCCACCGTCGACCCCGGCAACCACATCGCCGCGGTCTCGTGCCCCACCGCCTCGCTGTGCGTGGCGACCGACAACGTCGGCAACGTGCTGGTGTCCACGAATCCGACGAGCATGTCGTCGTGGCAGACCACGCTGCTGACCGACGGCACGAACCCACTGACCGCCGTGTCGTGCAACGTCACGGCGCTGTGCGTCGCGGTCGCGAGCAACGGCAGCGTGTACGCGACTGCCAACGCCGCCTCTTCAGGCACCTGGTCGACAT
>CABDXV010000518.1_pt1 | contig 12540 bp, 12 predicted proteins | sample 3131821 | NCBI WGS metagenome assembly CABDXV01 (sample SAMEA5534336, study PRJEB31848) | metagenome | biome: tundra; feature: field; material: soil | place: USA | collected 2013-05 | depth 0.15 m | reverse complement strand
AGCGAGAGTCCCGCGCCGCGCCCGGCGATCGCGCCCAACGAGTCGCGCGCCTGCGGCGAAGGCGCGCGCTCACGCGTTCGGCGCACGAGCCAGACCAGCAGGGTTCCCTCGGCCAGCACGCCGGCGCCGGCGAGCGCGAGCTGTCCGCGGCCGTAGCGGCGCGCCAGCGCGATGTCGCGCTGGTCGAAGTGCTCAAGCGCGTCGACCGGCTGCGCGTCGATCGTGCCGTGACGCGGGCGCAGCGCGAGCACCGCGGCCTCGGCGGCCGCGACCGCCACCGCCAGCGCCGTCAACCAGCGCCGGTCAGAGCCGCTCCCCCGGTACGCGGGCCGTGTCCCCCGCGATCGGGAGCTTTCGCAGACCACCGTCCTCAGCGTGCCTTCACCACCGGGCACGCTATTGGGTTGTGGCGAGCGGACGGTGCACGAGCGATCGCCGCCGCCGTGCAAGGGTCCGACCAGCGGCTCCCCCGAGCGCCTCGACTGCAAGACTGCTGGGTGCTACCCGCGCTGCGGGCGGGTTCACCGCATCCATGAAGGTCGCAATCATCTCCGACATCCATGGCAACCGCCAAGCCTTTGAGGCGGTTCTCAGAGACATCGTCGACGCATCCGTCGCGGAGGTGTGGTGCCTGGGTGACCTCGTGGGCTACGGCGCCGACCCGGACGCCTGTGTCGACCTCGCGCGCGACAACACCGACGTCTGTCTCGCCGGCAACCATGATCTCGCGGTCGTCGGCAAGATCCCACTCGACGACTTCTCGCGCGGCGCGGCGATCGCCGTGCGCTGGACCCAGGACGTGATCGCGCCGGCCAACCGCGAGTTCCTCGCGACACTTCGCCCGTCGGCCGTGCGCAGCGAGATCGGGCTCTATCACGCCAGCCCGCGTGATGAGGTGTGGGAATACGTGCTCTCGGCGCTGCTCGCGGAGCTGTGCTTCGACGCCGCGAGCCACCGGGTCAACCTGCTCGGCCATTCCCACGTCGCGCTGTCGTTCGAGCGACTCGAGGGCCAGCCGGCGACCGGCGAGACCCGCCGCGCCGAGAGCCTGCTCGAGCTTCGCAGCGGCGAGTGGCTGCTGAACCCCGGCAGCGTCGGCCAGCCTCGCGACGGCGACCCGCGCGCAGCCTGGCTGCTGCTCGACCTGGGCGCGCAGACCGCCAGCTACCAGCGCTGTGACTACGACATCTCCGGGGCGGCGGCCGCGATCCGCGCCGCGCGCCTGCCGGACTCGCTCGCCGAGCGACTGGAGTACGGCCAATGAGGTCGCTTCGCGCCCGCCCCCCGACATCGACGCTCGCCTGCGTGGCGCTCGTCACGGCCGCCACGCTCGCCGCCTGCGGCAGCAGCGTCGGGCTGATTCCGGCTGACAGCGCGATCACCTTGCACAACGACCTTTCGAACATCGAGGTGGCCTTCCAAACCCAGAACTGCAGCGCGGCCGTCGGCTACCTCGCCACCGCGCAGGCCGACCTCGCCAACATTCCCGCAACCGTCGACCAGAGGCTCGTGAAGCAGCTCCAGGACGGCCTGAAGACGCTCACCGCCGACGAGCACCGACAGTGCCACAGCTCCACGTCGCACACCACGACCAGCCAGACTGGAGAGACGGGCACGACGGGCACGACCGGCACCACCAGCTCGACGACAAGCACAAGCACAAGCACAAGCACGAGCACGAGCACGAGCAGCACGAGCACCAGCACGAGCAACACCGGCAACACCGGCAACACGGGCCCGACGTGCACACCAGCCGGAAACGGGGGAACGCCGGTCTGCGACGGCTCGACGAGCGGCGCCGGCATCGGCGGTGCGGGCATCGGCGGCGGCGCCGGCACCGGCGCCTCTGGATTGGGGAACTGATGGCGATTCCCGGCGGAGAGCACTGATGCCGCGCGCGAACACCGTGGCTGGGCGCTACCGGATCGAGAGGCGCCTCGGCTCGGGCGGCATGTCGACGGTGCATCTGGCCTTCGACGAGCGCCTCGAGCGCTACGTCGCGGTGAAGCTGCTCGCCGAGCATCTCGCCTCCGATCCCGCGTTCGTGTCGCGCTTCCAGCGCGAGGCGCTCGCCGCCGCCCGGCTGATTCACCCGAACATCGTGCAGGTCTTCGACTCCGGCCTCGACGAGCGCCGCGACCAGCACTACATCGTGATGGAGTACATCGACGGGCAGTCATGTGCGGAGATCCTGCGCGACCGCGGCTGGCTGACGGTCGACGAGACGCTGCCGATCGTGCTCGGCGCCTGCGCGGGACTCGATTACGCCCACCGCAAGGGCGTCGTGCACCGCGACGTCAAGCCCGGCAATCTGCTGCTCGGCGCCGACCACGCAGTCAAGCTCGCCGACTTCGGCATCGCCAAGGCGACCGAGCAGTCGAGCATCACGCAAATCGGGTCGGTGCTCGGCACCGCCGCCTATCTCGCACCGGAGCAGGGGCGCGGCGAGGAGGCCGGACCGCCGGCCGACATCTATGCGCTCGGCGTCGTGACCTATCAGCTGCTCGCGGGGCGTCTGCCGTTCGAGGGCTCCTCGCTGACGGAGCTGGCGATCAAGCAACAGCGCGAGCCGCCGCCACGCCTCGACGAGCTGGTCGCCGCCGTCCCCGCAGAGCTGGCCGCCGCAGTCGATGTCGCGCTGCGGATCGATCCGCGCCAGCGCTACCCGACCGCGGTCGAGATGGCGCGCGCGCTCGAGGAGGGCGAGCGCGGAGTGGCGCCGGGCTCGGGCAGCGCGATCGTGCCGCCGGGTGCTCAGGGCACGACGAGTGCGCTGGGCCGAGCGCAGACAACGGTCATCGCGGACGAGAACCGCACGCGCGTCGCCGGCGTGACCCCGCGCCAGCCTCGCCAGGGTCAGCCGCGCCGCGAGCCTCCGGTGCAGCAGGAGACCCCCCCGCCCTCATACGGCCGCCGCCTCGCCGTGGCGCTCGTCGGCCTGCTGGTCGTCGTGGTCGCGATCGTCGTAATCGCGCTCTCGCTGCAGCCGAACACGACCGTCCAGCTGCAGCATCCCGCCATCTTCTCGCACACCTTTTCGGGCGCGCTCGATCAGCTGACGAACCTGATCAACGACAACACGTCCTAGGCTGTTCGGGTGGGTGCATGCCTGCCTGCCCCCCGAACGGGGGGTCCTCCCGGAAAGCTAGTTGCCCTCGCGCAGCTCCTGCGCGACCTCGCGCAGACGCCCGTCGACGATCGCGGCACGCAGGCGCCCCATCAGCGTGGCGATGAAGGTCAGGTTGTGGAGCGTCAGCAGACGCCCGCCGCTCTGCTCGCCGGTGCGCGCGAGGTGGTGCAGGTAGGCGCGCGAGAGACCGCCGGCGCAGGCCGGACACGGACAGCCCACGATCAGCGGGGATTCGTCGGTCCGAAACGCCGGTCGGTCGACGTCCAGCCGCCAGCGGTTGGCGGGATCCGCGACCAGCGCCGTGCCGTGGCGGGCCAGGCGCGTCGGCATCGCACAGTCGAAGCTGTCGATCCCCAGCTCGACGCCGCGGATCAGATCGTCGACCTCGCCGATCCCGAGCAGATGGCGCGGGCGCTCCGGCGCGAGCCGCTCGAGCTCGCGCGTGCTCCAATCGACCACCTCGTACATCTGGGTCTTCTCCTGGCCGAGCGAGCCGCCGATCGCGATCCCCTCGGCGCCGCTCGCCGCGACCGCCGCCGCGGACTGGATCCGCAGGTCCTCGTGGACGCCGCCCTGGACGATCCCGTAGAAGAGCGACCCTCCAATACGGCGGGGGTGCTCGGCGCGCCAGCGCAGGCAGCGCGCCAGCCAGCGGTGCGTGCGCTCGGTCGAGCGCGCCGTGTAGTCGCGCTCGACGTGAAACGGCGTGCACTCGTCGAACGCCAGCACGATGTCGGAGTGCAACTGCGCCTGCACCGCCATCGAGATCTCCGGGCTGATGAAGCGCTCGCCGCCGTCGATGTAGGAGCGAAAGCGGACGCCCTCCTCCTCGATCGCGAGGATCGCCCCTTCCCCCGCCCCGCCTGTCCCCCGCAACGGGGGGCCGCGGCGGCCCTTGATCTCGTCGGCGACCGTGCCGTGGCCCATCGAGAAGACCTGGAAGCCTCCTGAGTCGGTGATGATCGCGCGCTCCCAGCCCATGAAGCGGTGCAACCCGCCGAGGGCCTCGATCAGCTCACCGCCCGGCCGCAGGAAGAGGTGGAAGGTGTTGCCGAGCACGATGTCGTAGCCGAGCGCGGCGACCTCGGCTGATCCGAGCCCGCGCACACTGCCCTTGGTCGCGAGCGGCACGAAGGCCGGGGTGCGAACCTCGCCGTGCGCGGTCTCCAGCACGCCGGCGCGGGCGCGCGAGACCGGGTCTCGGGCGATAATGCGCAGCGCGGGCATCGCGGCATCCTAAGAGAGCGCGGTCACCGCCCACGATCACCGTGCTGGCAAGCATCCTCAGAAGCATCCTCAGCCTCAGCACGAACCTCGGGCTGCCGGTGATCGGACTCGTCGTCGGCATCGAGGCGCTCGGCATCCCGCTGCCCGGGGAGACGGCGGTGATCTTCGGCGGGCTCGCCGCCGGCCAGGGACGCCTCTCGATCGTCGCGGTGATCGTCGTCGCCGCCGCCGGGGCGATCGTCGGCGACAACATCGGCTTCCTGATCGGGCGCCGCGGCGGGCGCGCGCTGCTCGAGCGTCCGGGACGCTTCGAGGCGGAGCGCCGGCGGGTCCTGGAGATCGGGGACCCCTTCTTCGAGCGCCACGGACCCAAGGCGGTTTTCATCGGGCGCTGGATCACCGGCCTGCGCGTGTGGACCTCCTGGCTGGCCGGCGCGAGCGACATGCGCTGGCCGACCTTCATGATCTGGAACGCGCTCGGCGGAACGGCCTGGGCGACGAGCGTCGCGCTGGCCGCCTATTACGGCGGCAAGAGCGTCGAGACGGTCTTCAGCAAGGTCGGCCTCTACGGCGGGCTCGCCGCGGTCGCGCTGATCGTGGTCGGCGTGGCCTACGTGTGGCGCCGGCGGCGGCGCGGTCGCGAGGCCGCCGGCGAGTGACGCCGCGGGGCACCTGCGTCGCCGGCGCATGGATCTGGCGCTGCGCGATTCCAAACGCGGGCCGGCTGCGGCGCGGCGGTAATGTTCAACCATGTCCGCGTATTCCGAAGCGATCGCGCTGCAGGACGCGCTGCCCAGGACCGGCTCGGTGCCATGGGAGATCGGCAAGGTCTACAACGCCCTGTTGGCTGCCGCGAAGCTGGAGAAGCCCGACAGCATCAGCCTCGGTGCACTCGATCCGTTGGAACGCAACGCGGTCGGCTTCGCAGGGAACGTCACTGCCGAGAGCCTGCGGGCGATGGTCGCGGTGGTCGCCGCGGCGCTGAAGCCGCCGCCGTCATTCGGATAGGCGCAGCGGTCGGCGGTGCTCGCCGCATTGCCTCGCGCTCGAGGCGGTCTGACGCTCAGGCGTCGGCGTCGGCCAGCGAGCGGCCGGTCATCGCCTCGGGCTGGGCGAGGCCGAGCAGCGCGAGCGCCGTCGGCGCGACGTCGGCGAGGATGCCCTCGCGCTCCAGCGTGACGGCGGGCGTGGTGACGATCAGCGGGACCGGGTTGAGCGAGTGCGCGGTCTGCGGGCTGCCATCGGGGTTGAGCATCTCGTCGCTGTTGCCGTGGTCGGCGGTGATGATGCAGACGCCGCCGCTTGCGTGCACGGCGCGGACGACCTGCCCGAGGCACTCGTCGACCACCTCGACGGCGCGCACCGCGGCCGGGATCACCCCGGTGTGCCCGACCATGTCGGAGTTGGCGAAGTTGATGATCGCGAAGCGCGGGTGGTCCTCGTTCCAGGCGGCGACGAAGGCTCCGGCCGCCTCGCGCGCACTCATCTCCGGCTTGAGGTCGTAGGTCGCCACGTCACGCGGCGAGGGCACGAGCTCGCGCCGCTCGCCCGTCTGCGGCTCCTCCTCCCCGCCGTTGAAGAAGTACGTCACGTGGGGGTACTTCTCGGTCTCGGCGACGTGCAGCTGGCGGCCGCCGGCGGCCGCGATCACCGCGGAGAGCGTGATGCTCGGATGCTCGGGGGCGAACGCGACGGGATAGGGGAAGTCCTCCTCATACTGCGTCATGCAACTCAGCGCGTCGATCGTCGCGATGCCGCCGCGGTCGACCTCGGTGAAGGCCGGGTCGGCCAGCGCGCGCACGATCTCGCGCATCCGGTCGGGGCGGAAGTTGAAGCAGAAGACGCGGTCGCCCGCTGCGATCGGCGCCGGCTCACCGACCAGCGTCGGCTCGAGGAACTCGTCGCTCTCGCCTCGCTCGTAGGCCGCGGCGACCGCCTCGACGCCGGTGGCCGCGTGGAAGGGCGCGCTGGCGCCGACCAGCAGGTCGTACGCGCGTTGGACGCGGTCCCAGCGCTTGTCGCGGTCCATCGCCCAGTAGCGCCCGATGACAGATCCGACGCGCGCGCCGCCGGCGTCCTCGAGCCGGCGGACCGCGTCGATCCCGGCGTGCGGCGCGGTGTCGCGGCCGTCGGTGAAGCAGTGCACCACCACCTCGCCCGCGTCCAGCTCGGCGGCGATCTTGACGAGCGCCAGCAGGTGCTCGAGCGAGGAGTGCACGCCGCCCTCGGAGACCAGGCCGATCAGGTGTACGCGGCCTGGTCCGGCGAGCGCCGCGCGGATTACCGGGTTGGAGTCGAGCGTGCCGTCGGCCATCGCATCGTCGAGCCTCGTCAGGTCCTGGCGCATCACAGCGCCGGCGCCGAGGTTGAGGTGGCCGACCTCGGAGTTGCCCATCTGGCCGTCCGGCAGGCCGACTGCTCGCCCGCAGGCGATCAGCTGAGTGTGCGGATAGCGCTCCCAGAGCTCGTCGAAGACGGGCGTGTCGGCAAGCAGCACCGCGTTGCCGGCCCCCGGCGGGGCGATTCCCCATCCGTCAAGGATGATCAGGCAGAGACTGGCAGCGGGAAGCGTGTCCGGTCCGGGCGGCAGCGTCATCTCGCACCGCGGACCGCGCCCGCGATCGCCGCGAACGACTCGGCCTCGAGCGATGCGCCGCCGACCAGCGCCCCGTCGACGTCGGGCAGCGCGAGCAGCTCGGCGGCGTTACCGGGGTTCACCGAGCCGCCGTAGAGCACTCTCACGTGCTCGCCGACGCCCTTGTGCAGCGCTCCGGCGAGCGCGCGCACGAAGCTCGCCGTCTCCTGCGCCTGTTCGGGGGTGGCAACCCGGCCGGTCCCGATCGCCCAGATCGGCTCGTAGGCGATCGCGACCTCGTGCAGGCGCGCCTTCGGCACGCGCTCGAGGCCCTCGTGGACCTGGTGGCGCAGCTTGCGCTCGGTGTCGCCGGCGAGCCGCTCCTCCTCCGTCTCGCCGACACAGAGGATCGGCCGAAGCCCCGCTGCCAGCGCGGCGGCGACCTTCAGCGCGACCGCACGGTCGCTCTCATCGAAGTACTGTCGGCGTTCGCTGTGGCCGAGCACGACGCCGGCGACGTCCAGCTCGACGAGCATCGGCGCCGAGACCTCGCCGGTGAACGCTCCGTCGGGCGCCTCGTGCATGTTCTGCGCGTACACGGCGACGCGCGAGCCGCGCGCGCTCTCGACCATCGCATGCAGCGTCGTGAACGGCGTGCAGATCGCGATCTCCACGCCCTCGAGGCTCGCCACGCGGGGCAGCAGCGCCTGGATGTAGCGCTCCGCCTCAGCGACGGTCTTGTACATCTTCCAGTTGCCGGCGATCAGCGGCGTGCGGCTCATTGGCGCCCTGCGGCGAGCTCGAGCGCCTCGACTCCGGGCAGCGTGCGTCCCTCGATCATCTCGAGCGTCGCGCCGCCCCCTGTCGAGAGATGCGTCACGGCGCCGTCGAGGCCGAACCGCTTGAGCGCCGCAACCGAGTCTCCTCCGCCGGCCACGGTCGTGCCCGGCGCCGCAGCGACGGCCTCGGCCACCGCGCGTGTGCCGGCGGCGAACGCGTCGAGCTCGAAGACCCCCATCGGCCCGTTCCAGAACACCGTGCCAGCGGCGGCGATCGCCTCGGCGTAACTCGCTGCGGTGCGCGGTCCGATGTCAAGCCCCATCCAGCCGTCCGGCACATCGACGCCGTCGAGCTCGCGGCGCGGAGCATCGGCCTCGACCCGCTCGCCGAGCCCGAGGTCCACCGGCAGCATCAGCGTCGCCCTCGAGGAGGATGCCTGCTCGAGCGCGCTGCGAGCCGGCTCGAGTCCCTCCTGCTCGCACATCGAAGCGCCGACGCTGTGGCCCTGGACGCGCAGGAACGGGAAGCACATCGCGCCGCCGATCAGCACCGTGTCGGCGAGTTCGAGGAAGCGTTCGATCACAGCGATCTTGTCGGTCACCTTCGCGCCGCCGAGCACCGCAACGAGCGGACGCGCCGGATCGGCGAGGATCGCGCTCAGCTGGGTGACTTCGCGCTGCAGCAGCAATCCGGCGACCGCCTCGGGTACGTGGTGCGTGACGCCCTCGGTCGAGGCGTGCGCGCGGTGCGCGGAGCCGAACGCGTCGTTGACGTAGACGTCGGCCAGCTCGCCGAGGGCCTTCGCGAGCTCGTCGTCGTTCTTGGTCTCGCCGGGTTCGAAGCGCAGATTCTCGAGCAGCACGATCTCGCCGGGCACGAGCCGCTCCACGGCGGCGTGCGCGCTCGGTCCCACAACGTCGTGGGCAAACTCGACGTGCGCGCCGGTCAGCTCGGCGACGCGCTTGGCCACCGGCTCGAGCGTGAACGCAGGGTCCGGGCCGCCCTTCGGCCGTCCGAGGTGGCTGGCGAGGATCACCTTCGCGCCGCGCCTGCGCAGGTTCTCGATCGTCGGCAGCGCCGCGCGGATGCGCGTGTCGTCGGTTATCTCGCCGTTCTTGAGCGGCACGTTGAAGTCGACTCGGACCAGCACGCGCCGGCCCTCGACCTCAACATCGTCCAATTGCTTCATGACAGCCGCTGGACGAGTTCGACGACGCGGTTGGAATAACCCCACTCGTTGTCGTACCAGCTCACGGTCTTCACAAGCGTACCGTCAATCACCGCGGTCAGGCCGCCGTCGACGATCGAGGAGAAGGGGTTCGTGATGACGTCGGTCGAGACTATCGGATCCTCGGTGTAGGCCAGGATCCCGGCCAGCTCGCCGCTGTCGGCGCGAGCGCTCAGCGCCGCGTTGACCTCCTCGACGCTGGTCTCGCGCTCGGCCTCGAAGGTCAGGTCGACCAGCGAGCCGGTGGGCACGGGCGCGCGCACCGCGAAGCCATGCAGCTTGCCCGCGAGCTCGGGCAGCACGAGCCCGACCGCCTTCGCGGCCCCGGTCGAGGTCGGCACGAGGTTCAGGGCCGCCGCGCGTGCCCGGCGCAGATCGCTGTGCGGCATGTCCTGGAGGCGCTGGTCGGCGGTGTAAGCGTGGATCGTGGTCATCAGCCCGTGGCGTATGCCGACCGTCTCGTGCAGCACCTTCGCCATCGGCGCGAGGCAGTTGGTGGTGCAAGAGGCATTTGAGATCACGTGGTGCTCAGCCGGCGAGTAGCGATCGAAGTTGACGCCTAGCACGACGGTGATGTCCTCGCCGCTGGCGGGCGCGGAGATCACGACCTTGCTCGCTCCGCCTTCGAGGTGCTTGGCGGCAGCCGCGCGAGCGGTGAAGAAGCCCGTCGACTCGATCACGACGTCGACCCCCAGATCGCCCCACGGCAGCGCTCCCGGGTCACGCTCGGCCAGCACGCGCAGCGGCGCGCCGTCCACGACCAGCCCGTCGCCGTCGACCTCGACGCTCCCCCGGTAGGGACCCAGGATCGAGTCGTAGCGCAGCAGATGCGCCAGCGTCGGCGCGTCCGTCAGGTCGTTGACGGCAACCCATTCGATGTCCGTCGCAGCCGCCGCCATGGCGGCGCGAAACACGTTGCGACCAATCCGGCCGAAGCCGTTGATCCCCACCCGTACCGGCATCCCAGCATCCTTCCATCGCATTGACGAGAACCAAGCCCAGCCTTCGCGAGCGGATCCGGGCGACGCGCAAGGCTATCAGCGGATCCCCCGCGGGTCGGTGACGCTGTCGATCAGCCCGAGCTGCTGACGCAGGCGCCGCGCGAGCCGCTGACGCGATCGTCAGCGCGAACCGCCGAGCAGCGCGATCAGCGCGAACCGCTGACGAACTCGACGCGCAGTCCGTCGGGATCGCGCACGTACGCCGCGTAGTAGAGCGCGCCGTAGTGCGGCCGCAACGCGGGCGGGCTCTCGTCGGTGCCGCCGCTGGTCAGCGCCGCGATGTGCGCGCCGACGACCGCCGCGCGCCCGCGGGCCATCAGAGCGACGTGCCCGTAGCCGGGCGCCGGAGCGTGACCTCGAACGACGATCCACAGCGATGGCGCAACCATCCCATAGGCGATCGCGTGCGCGCCCTCGTGCAGCCGCCGGCCGCCGAGCGCGAGGAACACGGCGTCGTAGAAGCCGGCCGACCGCGCGAGGTTGGAGACCTCGAAGCCGACGTGGTCGATCACTTCTCGCGGGGCGCTCGGTCGCTGTCGCGGTGGTTGACCGCCACTACCAGGTCCTCGCTCGAGCCGTAGCGCGCGGCGAGGTGCTCGACGATCGCCACCGAGCGGTGCCGGCCACCGGTGCAGCCGATCGCTACGAGCAGATGCGACTTGCCCTCCGCCACGTATTCGGCGAACAGGTAGTCCAGCAGCGGCTCGAGCAGCGCGTAGAACTCGGCGAGCTTGCCGTCGCGATCGATGAACTGCACGACGCGCTCGTCGCGCCCGGTCAGCGGGCGCAGGTCCCGCTCGTAGTGGGGGTTCGGCAGGAAGCGCACGTCGAACAGCAGATCCGCGTCCCGCGGCGGCCCGTGCTTGAACCCGAAGCTGGAGAAGGTGATCGCCAGGCGGTTCGCGGACTGCTGACCGAGCAGCGCCGAGACGATCTTGCCGCGCAGCATTGCCGCCGACAGGCCGGTGGTGTCGATCACGACGTCCGCGCGCGCCTTCAGCGCGTCGAGCTGGGCGCGCTCGGCGGCGATCCCCGCCGCGATCGACCCGCCGGGCGCCAGCGGGTGACGTCGGCGCGTCTCCTTGTAGCGGTTCAGGAGCGTCTCGTCCTCGGCGTCGAGAAACAGCACGCGGTGCGCCAGTCCCATGCGCTCGAGGTCGTCGAGCACCGCCTGCAGGGCCTCGAAGTATTCGCCGCCGCGCACGTCGGAGACCACGGCCGCGCGCTCGACCTTGGAGCCCTGATGCACGAACAGCTCGATCAGGCTGCCGATCATCCCCGGCGGCAGGTTGTCGACGCAGAAGTAGCCCGCGTCCTCGAAGACGTTCATTGCCGTCGACTTGCCCGCCCCCGAGAAGCCCGTGATGATCGTCAGATCCTTCAACGCGCCGGGGGAGTCCGCCATTGACTCAATCGTCGCGCACGCAGCGGACGCGCGCGCCGCCGAGGGCGCTCGCTAGCCGACGCGGTGGAGGTGGGCGTGCAATTCGCGGCCGACCTTGGCCGGCAGCCCCGGCACCGCCTGCATCTGCTCCACACTCGCCGTGAGCACGCCGTCGGGCGAGCCGAAGTGGGCGATCAGCGCGCGTTTTCGGGCAGGGCCGACGCCCGGCAGCTCGTCGAGCAGCGACGATGTCATCGCGCGGTCGCGCCGCGAGCGATGGTGGGTGATCGCCACGCGATGGGCCTCGTCACGAATCCGCGCCAGCAGCTGGAGCTCGGGGGTCTCGTGCGAGAGCACGATCGGCTCACGCCGTCCGGGAACGAAGACCTCCTCGAGCCGCTTGGCCAGCGAGATCACGGCGACCCCGGCGGCGCGGGCCGCCGCCAGCGGCTCCAGCCCGGCCGACAGCTGTCCCTTGCCGCCGTCGATCACGATCAGGTTCGGCAGCGCGGCGAAGCTGCGGTCATAGCCGGCCTCGTGCGGCGAGGTATCCGACTGGCGCTCCCACGCCGCCATCCGCCGCCCCAGGACCTCGGCCATCGAGGCGAAGTCATCGGAGCCGCTGACCGTGCGAATCCGAAACCGCCGGTAGTCCGAGCGCTTCGGCACGCCGGCCTCGAACACGACCATCGAGGCGACCGTGTGCGTGCCCGCCAGGTTGGAGATGTCGAAGCACTCGATTCGCATCGGCACGAGCGGCAGCGAGAGCGCGCTGCGCAGGCCGTCCAGCGCCTCGGCCCGCCGCTCGCGCCGGCGTGCCGCCTTCAGCTGATCCTCCTCGAGCGCGAGCGTCGCGTTACGCGCTGCCAGCTCGAGGATTCGCCGCTTCTCGCCGCGCTCCGCGGCGCGCACCTCGACCCGCGCACCGCGCCGCGTGCCGAGCGTCTCGGTGACGATCTCCGATACCGGCTGCTCGACGACGACCAGCGCCGGGACCGCCGCGGCGTGCTCGTAGTACTGCAACAGGAACTCCTCGATCACCTCGTGCTGCGGGCGCTCACCCTCGTTCGCAAGGTAGAACGACTGGCGATCGGAGAGCACCCCGTCCCGAACCTGGAGGACCTGGGCGTTCGCCTCCTGGCCTGAGAGCGCCACGGCGATCGCATCGAGCGTGCCAACCGCGGAGCCCGCGACCCGCTGGCGCTCCAGCAGCGA
>CABDXV010000512.1_pt1 | contig 12651 bp, 7 predicted proteins | sample 3131821 | NCBI WGS metagenome assembly CABDXV01 (sample SAMEA5534336, study PRJEB31848) | metagenome | biome: tundra; feature: field; material: soil | place: USA | collected 2013-05 | depth 0.15 m | reverse complement strand
CCAGCCGACTGGCGCTGGATCCGGCCAGGACCCTCCACGAGGCGACTTGGGTTGCGCCGTTCCAGCTCGCGTACACCGTTGTGTTGCTACCCGTTCGGCGAGCGGCGCCCACGGGCGGGGAGAGCGGCAGGCCGACCCACAGCTCCACGGTCGCGCGATAGCTGAGGTCCGACCCCGGGAAGTAGCCGTCCAACAGCAGCTTGCCGGACCGGCTGTACTCGGAGAGATAGGGCTCCGATCCCCAGCCGACGAACACGTTGCCGTTCGGCAGCCGCTCCGTGTCGCCCATGTACTCGGTGTTGAGCTTGTGGCCACTGCCGTACTGAGCTGCCAGCGTCGCCGTGCGCGTCCGCTGGTCGAGCTTGAGCACGAGTGCTCGGGATGGCCCGGTCGCCGGGACGTAGGTGCCGCCACCGGTGAGCTGGCAGCAGTGGTCGTCGAACACGGTGACGGTCGAGCCGGGCGCCAGCCCGACGTCGTGCTGCCACTGGAAGGCCGCGCCGCGCCCGAACTTGAAGCTCGAGTGCTTGCCGCCGAGCGTCCACTGGATCGTGCCGGTCTTGATGTTGACGAGGTAGGCGGCCCACGTGTCGCGCATGGAGACCAGGAAGCTCCCGTTGCCGGTCAGCTGCACCGAGTTGACGTGGTAGGCGTCCCATGGGAACCCGTTGGTCGGCAGCGTGGCCTGGGACTCGCCCAGCGGGATGTGCTTGAGGGCGTCCCAGTTGAACAGGAGCTTGCCGGTCCTGAGGTCGTACTCCTGCACTGCCGAGTCGGTCAGCGCTCCGTTGTAGGCGCCGCCGTACTTGGATAGGTTCCTGGGGATGTCCTTGTTGGCGGTCACCCAGGCGTCATCTCCTCTGATCACGATCTCGTGGAGGGTGAGCGTCCAGCCGTCCTTGCCCGTCAGCGTCGCGACCGTCTGGTAGTGCTGGTTGACCACCACGTCCTCACCGCTTTCGGTCGCGCCGGTGTTCGTCACGAGGCCCTGCCACCACGCGAGAGCCGGCTTGCCGCGATATGTCTGCAGGCTCAGGTTGGACGCAACGAGCTGCTGGGGCACGGGCTTGAACCAGACCGGTTGCAGGCTGTCGTTGAGGATCAGCGGACCGCTCTGGCCGGTGATTGGAGGGTAGTTCAGGTCGTAGAAGTTGGCGGTGAAGATGTAGCCCGGCGCGAGCTTGCCGGCGGCCGTCTGAGTGTCCGTGCTCAGCTGCGGCGGGTGAAGCGACGGCGCGGTGACGAAGCTGTACGTGCCGTCCTTGGTGTATGCGCCGATCGGAGCGGCGTGCGAGTTCGCGAACGCTAGGTCGATCGCGGCGAAACCCGCGACGAGGACGCCGATCGCGGCTGCCAGGCGTCGCGCCGCCGGTCCCACCGCAGTGGCCGGCTTGGGCAGCCCCGTGAACGTGACCACCATCGCCGCCGCGGCCAGGCCGGCGCCGATCAGGTAGGCCAGGCGGAACCCGCCGGTCAGCGCCTGCGGCACCTGATTGCCTGTGCCGATCAGATGGCTCGTGCGCTGGGTCGCGAGCGTGATCAGCAGCGCGAGCCCGAGCCCGCCACCCACCTGCCGCGACGTGTTGACAAGGCCCGACGCGAGCCCTGCCTGACCCTCCTTGGCACCCTGGGTGGCGGCGATCGTCGAGGGCACGATCGACATCGCGATCCCCGCGGCCGTTAGCAGCCCCGGGATCATCACGTACACGACCCCGCTGCCGCTGGATCCGATCCTCGCGAGCAGCAGCATTCCGGTCGTCAACATGATCAGCCCGCCGCCGAGCACCGAGCGCACGCCGAAGTGGTTCACGAGCTTGCCGGCCCGTGAGGCGACGAGCATGATCATCACTGTCATCGGCAGGAAGATGAGACCGGTGTTGAGCGGCGAGAGGCCCAGCACCTGCTGCAGGTAGAGGGAGCTCACGAACCACATCGGGAACAGCGCGGCGCTGAACAGCAACACGATGCTGTTGGCGGTCTTCAGCGACTTGGTCAGTTCCCTGAAGGGGACCAACGGCGCGGACGCCAGGCGCGTCTCGATCACGCCGAACGCGACGAGCAGGGCCACGCCGAGGATGATCGGGCCGAGCGCGGCAGTCGCGTCCCAGCCGACAAGGCCCGCCTGCACGACCCCGTACACGAGCACCATCTGACCGACCGTAAGGGTCAGCGCGCCGGCGAAGTCGAAGCTCGCGCCGTCCCGCACTCTGCGGCGATCGTGCACGACCTTGTAGGCGACCAGCGCGGCCGCGATCGCGATCGGAGGGTTGATCAGCAGGATCCAGCGCCAGGTCAGCTCCTGGGTGATGATCCCCCCGAACAGGACCCCCGCAGCGCCGCCAAGCCCGTTCATCGCCGCCCACGTGCCAATCGCGCGATGAAGCTTCGGGCCCGGCGGAAACGACGACGTGATGATCGCGAGCGAAGACGCCGCCATCAGGGCCGCGGCGAAGCCCTGCGCCGCACGGGCGCCGATCAGCATTCCGCGATCCGCTGCGACGCCGCCCGCCAGCGAGGCGAGCGCGAACAGGACGAGCGCCGTAACAAACATCCGACGCTGCCCGAGGTGATCGGCCGCACGTCCGCCGAGCAACAGGAAGCCCGCGAACGTGATCGAATACGCGTCGACGACCCACTGCAGCTCGGGCGAGGAGAAGCCAAGGCTCGACTGGATCGAGGGCAGTGCCACGTTGACGATGCTCAGGTCGAGGATGACCATGAACTGGGCCACGCAGCAGACGGCCAGGAGCCACCCCTCGTGCGACCCCGGTCCGCGCCCGACCGGACGCTGGTCTCTCTCCTCTGGGCGTGCCGGCGTCTCGATGCTCATGTCCGCGCGGTCATCGGTCGCGGTTGCCCGAGCCACAGCCTTGCCGCTCGCGGCGACGCTCTCGCCACCCTGGCGTCGCGGAATCGAAGAGCGGCCACCAGCGCCGTCCTCGTGCCGTTCCATCGTGCTGTCGCATCGGCCTTGATGCCGCTGAAGTTCGTTCCCAACCAGCCCGCTCGCTGTGCTGGGAATCGTGGGCTGCGAGCAAGCAGCGGGTTACCAGGTGCCTGCATCGATCGGCGACGATACCCGACGTGCTGCGGCTTTCGCCGCCCGTCAATACGCGCAGCGGCGAGACGTTCACGCCCGAGCCGAGCGCGGCAGTCTACTTTCAAGGTGCCTGGACAGCCGGACGAAAAGTCCGCCCTCCCGGCAGGGCGTGTGCCTCTCAGCGACCGCTGAACAGAGAACGATTGGCACCGCGAACGGCTGGTAGTGTGGGGGCCGAAGTCTTCCAGCGACAACAGGAGCTCGGCCGATGAATCGAACGCTACGGCTCGCCACGCGAAGGCTGCTGGTCGCCATGGCGGTCGCTGTCGTAGTCGCTGCGGCGGTGGCGGGGTGTGGCGGCGGTAAGTCACCGAGCGGCTCCCACGCCAGCACGAGCACCACGGGCACGAGCACCAAGCCGGCCGCCAAAAAACCGGGCTACTGATCTTCGTCCTCACCCTGATCGCCGGCTGGCGGGGAACAGGGTGGCGTAGCTCTTCACCGGCACCGTGTGCGAGGTCTCCAGCACGGTGCCGGCGGAGTTGAGCGCCTGCACCGCCACATAGCCGTATGTCTTGGGCGACGAGCGCTCAAAGATCTCGGGCAGGATCGTCGAGCTTTCGAAGCCGGTCGCCCTGATCGTGGTCCGTGGTTCGAGCGATCGCGGATGGCTCCCGGCGAGCACGCGCCAGGAGGCCACGTCGGTCGCGCCGTTCCAGCTCATGTGCACGATCGTCTCCAGGCCCGTGTTGTTCAGCTCGGCGATCACCGTCGGCGGGCTCTGCGGGCGTCCGTTCCAGGGGAAGCGAAAGCCCCTGTAGAAGATCAGGTCGAATGACAGATGGGCGTCGAAGCGCAGCGAGCCGTTCGCGGCGTACTCGCTGATATCCGGCACGCCACCGTAGCCCACCACGGTGTTCCCGTCCGACAGCGTCTGCATGTTGCCCTGGCTTGCGGCGAGCAGCGGCGGGCTGGGGTGTGTATCGGCGGAGATCAGACGCGCTTGGTGGGTGTTGAGGTCAAGCGCGATCCGCACGGCACGCGACTGGGATTCGCCCGGGGAGCCGTCGTCGAAGAGGGTGACGTCGCCGTCCGGGAGCATGCGGCCGTCGTGCTGCCACGCCGTCTTGGTGCCCGGCCCCATCTTGAATGAGCTCTTGAGACCGCCAAGGCGCCAGAGGATCTGGCCGCTGCCGCGCTCGAGCTGGTAGCTGGCCCAAGTGTTGCGCGCCGAGATCAAGATGTCCCCGTTGGGCTCGGGATCGATCGAGTTGAGGTGAAACCAGTCCCACGGATAGCCCTTCGGCGGCGAGGTCTCGGACTCGGTGACCAGGACGTGGTCGAGGCTGTGCCATTCCCAGCGCACGAGTCCGGTCTTCATATCGATCTCCTGCACAGCGGTGTCGATGATCACGCCGTCGCGCGGCCCTCCAACCCACGAGAGGTTGCAGCGGATCGGGTTGTACGCGGTGATGTAGGCGACGGCGTCCGGAGCGATCTGAAAGTCGTGCAGGTCCGCCTTCAGCCCGTTGCCGCCCTTGATCGTGGCGACCGTCTGGTAGTTGGAGTTCATGACGATGTCTTCGCCTTGGCCGAAGCCCAGCGAGAGCACCTTGCCCTGCCAGAAGGTCAGGTCGCGCTGGCCTTCATAGCTCTGCACGCTCAGATCCTCCGCGGTGACGCCGCCCGAGAGTTGGTCGAACCAGACGAGCCGGCCCTGCGGCGTATAGATCAGCGGCCCGTACGCGCCCGGCCCGGGCCCGTTGGTCATGAAGATGTCGCCTGCCGCGGGATCGTGGTCCGCCACAGTGACGGTCAGGATCGGCGCTTGGACGCCGGGCAGGGTGTCGAAGCGCTGGTAGTCGGTGGGCGCCGCCGGCGGGTTTGAATACTCCGCGACGGCCGCTGTCGAATATGGGGTAGCGACGCGAAAGCCGAAGACGATCCGCTTGCCGCCTTTGGTTGCGCCGATCACGGCACGCACGAGCACCTGCTCGCCGGGCTCGAAGGGCGTGTCGGGTACGAAGCTCGCGCCGTCGCCCTGCGAGTAGCCGTGGAGGCGGCCAGTGTGCTGGCCGCTGCGCCGACCCACGACGGAGACCTCGTGGATCTGCGTGACCGCCACGCCGAGGAAGCTGATCTGCGTTTGCGGGTTCGCCGTGTCGGTTCCCGGCGCCGGCGAGACATCGACGGGCACTCCTGCCAGCTTGGCGCTGGGGTCCAGCGTGGCCGGTAGACACGAGGGGGAGCTGCCGCTGGACGCGGGCGAGCTGGCCGAACCAGACAGACTGCGTCCGCCCGTGCCAGAAGAGCCGCAGCCGGCGGCCGCAAGCGCCGTCATCGCCGCCGCGCAGGCGACGGCGCTGGAACGCCGGCGCAGTGCTCTGATCTTGGACGCTCCGGCTCTCGTCCTCGGGGCTCTCATCGCTCGTTGTCTCGCCTGTCGTCGTGCTGCGGCCATGCCAGCTCAACGCTGCCGCTGGGTCCAATCAGCCGGGCCGGGAGCCTAACTGCTGCTAGACGGATGTGCGCGCGAAAAGCGATCGGACCAGGAAATGTTGCGCTATGTTAGCGGAACGTTAGGCTTGGATGACGAATCTTGATGTCGGGCGCCGAGCAGCTCGACGCCCGGCAGCACCATTGAGCATTCGAACACCGGGAAATCGGTCTGCGGCCGCGAGTCCGCGCATTGTTCACATTTCGGCGATCAACGTGCCGAGCGCCAGGCTTCGGCCATACAGCTGGTAGTCGAGAAAGCGGCTGAACAGCCGGTGGTTGGGCCCGTGGTAGTCCGCCGAGCCGCTGCGCAGCAGGCCCAGCTCAGCGGCGCGGTCGGCGAGCAGTTCGGACTGATGCTCATCATGGGTGACGTAGAAGCACTCGACGCCGTCGAGCCCGGAAGCGTGGTAGCGATCCAGCGCGGCGAGCACCTCATCGTCGGCGGCGATGTCCCAGAACGGGTGTGCCCAGAAGGCGAGCCCGCCGGCGTCGTGGATCCAGCTGATCGCCTCGGCCACCGTCGGGCGCGTGCGCCGTGCGTAGGCCGGCATTCCGGGGATCAGGTAGGCGCGGATGAACGACGTGACGTCCGTGTGGCCGCCGCGCGCGAGCCGCTCGGCGTTGTCGGGATGGCCGAGCACGGCACCGGCGAGGTGCGGGCGTCCGATCGGCTTGCCCGCGGCGCGCCGCGCCGCCAGCGCGGTGTCGTCGACCGCATAGCCGGCGTCGGCGAGCAGGGCGGCCATGCGGTCCGCGCGCGCCTCGCGGTCCTCGCGGGCGCCGCGCAGGCGCTCGAGCAGACCGCCGTCGTGGTGGTCGATTCCGTAGCCGAGGATGTGCAGGTCCTCGTATCCGGCGTCCACCGCGGAGATCTCGGTCGCCGGCAGCAGGCGGATCCCGTGAGCCTCAGCCGCCTCGAGCGCCTCGTCGATGCCGTCGACCGTGTCGTGATCGCTCAGCGCGAGCAGCTGGACGCCGGCGGCGGCGGCCGCGTCGAGCAGCTCGGGGACCGCCAGGTCCCCGTCGGAGTGGCGCGAGTGAGACTGGAGGTCGACGCGATCCAGTTGGCCGCCGTTGGCGGACTCGCGAGCTTTGTGCACGGCCGGCATCCTACGCGGCCGTAGGGAAACCGCCGCGGCCGATCTGTCGATATCCTGCGTTCCTAGCCGGCTTGCGGTTCCGGCAGCCCGAATTCACCGCTCGCGCTCCCTGGGGCGCTTTTTTGCGTTTCGTTGGATGAACTTGCACCTGACAGATCACGACATTTGCAACGGGGTCGCGGCGTGATCGCGGCCGTGCCTGCGACCAAGCACGCCAGGCTGCTGGCCTGGGTCGAGGAGGTGGCTGCGCTCACGCGGCCGGACAGCGTGTGCTGGTTCGACGGTTCCGCGGCGGCCTTCGAGCAGCTCTGCCGTGTGCTCGTCGAGGCGGGCACGTTCGAGGCGCTCGATCCGGAGTGTCGCCCTGGCTCCTTCCTCGCGCGCTCGGACCCAGGCGACGTCGCACGTGTCGAGGACCGCACGTTCATCTGTTGCGAGCGCGAGCTCGACGCCGGTCCGACGAACAACTGGCGCGAGCCGGCCGAGATGCGGCGGATACTGCGAGGACTCTTCAGTGGCTCGATGAAGGGGCGCATGATGTATGTCGTTCCGTTCTCGATGGGGCCGCTCGGCTCGCCGATGGCGCATGTCGGCGTCGAGATAACAGACTCTCCGTATGTCGCGGCGAGCATGGCGATCATGACCCGTGCCGGCAGCGCTGCGCTGGAGGTGCTCGGCGAGGACGGCGCGTTCGTCCCGTGCCTGCATTCGGTCGGCGCGCCACTGTCGCCGGGCGAGGCGGACGTCGCCTGGCCCTGCCACGCCGAGAACAAGTACATCGTGCACTTTCCCGAGTCGCGCGAGATCTGGTCCTACGGGTCAGGTTACGGCGGCAACGCGCTGCTTGGCAAGAAGTGCTTCGCGCTGCGAATCGCCTCGGTCATGGCGCGCGATGAGGGCTGGCTCGCCGAGCACATGCTGATCCTCAAGCTGACCTCACCGGAGGGCGAGGCCAAGTACGTCGCCGGAGCCTTCCCCTCGGCCTGCGGCAAGACGAACCTCGCGATGCTGGTCCCCTCGATCGCCGGGTGGAGCGTCGAGACGATCGGCGACGACATCGCCTGGATGAAGTTCGGGGAGGACGGGCGGCTTTACGCGATCAACCCGGAGGCCGGCTTCTTCGGCGTAGCGCCCGGGACCAGCGAGTTCACGAACCGCAACGCGATGGCGATGATCGCCACCAACACGGTGTTCACCAACTGCGCCGCGACCGACGATGGCGACGTCTGGTGGGAGGGGATGACCGAGACCGCGCCGGCGCACCTGATCGACTGGCACGGCGACGACTGGACGCCGCAGTCCGGCAAGCACGCGGCGCATCCCAACGCGCGCTTCTGCGTTGCCGCCACGCAGGACCCGGCGATGGCGGCGGAGTGGGAGGACCCGGCGGGCGTGCCGATCGACGCCTTGCTGTTCGGTGGCCGGCGCTCCAGCGTCGTGCCGCTCGTGCACGAGGCGTTCGACTGGGAGCACGGTGTGTTCCTCGGCGCGACGATGGCGTCGGAGACGACCGCCGCGGCGGCCGGGGCGGTCGGCAAGCTGCGCCGCGACCCGTTCGCGATGCTCCCCTTCTGTGGCTACAACATGGGCGATTACTTCGCCGCCTGGCTCGCGATCGGACGCGAGCACGCGACCGCGAAGCTGCCACGGATCTTCTACGTCAACTGGTTTCGCAAGGGCGCCGACGGCCGCTACCTCTGGCCCGGCTTCAGCGAGAACAGCCGCGTGCTGGAGTGGGTCTTCCGCCGCTGCGAGGGGCGGGCCGAAGCGATCGACACGCCGATCGGCAGGGTCCCCGCCGCGCGGTCGCTGGAGCTGGACGGCATGGAGATCACGCCGGAGGACCTCGATGAGCTGCTGCACGTCGATCCCGCGCAGTGGCGCGAGGAGCTGCCCTCGATTCGCGAGCACCTCGAGACCCTCGGCGAGCGGCTGCCCGCGGAGCTACTCGCTCAGCTGGACGCGCTGGCGGCTCGGCTGGGTTCTTGAGGGCGCGCGTGGGCCTGGCGGCCCCGCGCGCATCGTCGAGCGTCAGTCCGTAGCGCCGGGGGCCCGATCGGCGTTGATCTCGACGCACAGCTCGACGCACTCGTTGCAGATCGCCACGGCCGCAGTCGGGCCGCAGATCAGTTTGCGCACCGCGGCCTGCGGCTTGCCGCAAAACGAGCAGCGCAGGTCGGCGTGCTTCGGCTGGCGCATCGGCCCGCGTTGGATCCCGCTCTGCCAGCGATCCTTGGGCATCGCCTAGATCTCGCGCTCGGGCGCGGTCAGCTCGCCGCCGGCGTCGCCGGTGTTGACCGTTCCGCGCGGTTCGATCAGCAGCACATGCGTCTCCTCTTCGGCGCTCGGGCAATGCTCCACGCCGCGCGGCACGACGAACAGCTCGCCCTCGTTCAGCACGACGTCGCGGTCGCGCAGCTGGATCCTGAGCCGTCCGCGCAATACGAGGAAGAAGTCGTCGGTATCCGGGTGGCTGTGCCACACGAACTCGCCTTGGACCTTGACGACCACCAGCTTGTAGTCGTTGAGGTAGCCGACGATGCCCGGGCTGTAGGGCTCCTCGAGCAGCCTCAGCTTCGAGTTGAGGTTGACCTTGTCGTCCACGCCGCCGCCAGCTGTTCAGTGGCGCTCGCCGGTCGAGGCCGGCGGTCGTGACTCCTCGGCGAGCGAGGTGACCTGCAGATCGCCTCGCGCGGCGCTCTCTAGCACCTCCGTCGCCTCGTCAAGCGAGCGTGCGTAAAGCTCGACCAGCAGATGGACGGTGATCCGCCGGTCGTCATCGTGCTTGTGGAAGCGCACGTGCGTGAAGAACTCGCGTACGCCGTGGTCACCGAACGCGGCATAGGAGAGCGCATCCCCGGCTTCGGGCCCCGAGCAGGTCTCGACGTCGTCAGCGTCCACGGTCACCGTGCACGAGGCGACCCACGGTGTGCCGGCGACCATGCGCTCCCAGCGGTCCTCGATCGGCTCGACGCGCCCGTCGACGAAGCCGAGATGGGGCTGGTCGTGCATGCAATCCAGGCACTGCACGACGGCCTCCTGGACCTCGTCGACGACCTCCGCCCGCTCGCCCGTGACGGGATCGATCTTGTGGATGCCCTCGTAGTGGACCTGCACCTCGAGGTCACTCGACCAGCAGCGGTAGCAGCGCAGCCAGTTGCGCGGGTCTTCGCTCATCGATCAGATTCTATGCTGCCGCGGTGGGCTACCCCGGACGCGACACCGCGCTGCTGGCACTCGACCGTGCGCACGTCTGGCATCCCTACGGGCCGATGCCCGGTGTCGCCGAGCCGCTGCTCGTGGCGTCGGCGTGCGGCGTGCGGCTGACACTCACCGACGGTCGCGAGCTGATCGACGGAATGTCGTCGTGGTGGTGCGCGATCCACGGCTACCGCCACCCGGTGCTCGACGCCGCTGCGCGCGCTCAGCTGGAGCGCATGTCGCACGTGATGTTCGGCGGGCTGACGCACGAGCCGGCGATCGAGTTGGCGCGCCGCCTCGTAGTCCTGACACCCGCGCCGCTCGAGCACGTCTTCTTCGCCGATTCGGGGTCGGTTGCCGTCGAGGTTGCGATCAAGATGTGCCTGCAGGCGAGCGGCCGCGGGCGCACGCGACTGCTCGCGCTGCGCGGCGGCTACCACGGCGACACCTTCGGCGCGATGTCGGTCTGCGACCCCGTCGACGGCATGCACCAGCGGTTCGCCTCGGCTCTGCCCGAGCACCTCTTCGCGCCGCGCCCGCCCGGCGGCGTCGATGCCGGCATCGATGAGCGCTACGCGGCGGAACTGCGCGCGCTCTTCGCCCGCCACGGAGAGGAGCTGGCGGCTGCGATCGTCGAGCCGGTCGTGCAGGGTGCGGGCGGCATGTGGTTCTACTCGCCGGCATACCTGCGGCTGCTGCGTGAGCTCTGCGACGCCCACGGCGTGCTGCTGATCTTCGACGAGATCGCGACCGGCTTCGGGCGCTCTGGCACGCTGTTCGCCGCCGATCGAGCCGGCGTCGCGCCCGACGTGATGTGCGTCGGCAAGGCGCTGACCGGCGGCTACCTGACGCTCGCGGCGACGCTCTGCAGCGCCGCTGTCGCGGCGGCGATCGACGGTCCGTTGATGCACGGCCCGACCTACATGGGCAACCCGCTCGCGACCGCGGTCGCGCTGGCGAGCCTCGAGCTGCTCGAGCGCGGCGACTGGCAGGCGCAGGTCGCGGGCATCGAGCGCGTCATGCGGGAGGAGCTGGCCGCGGCGGAAGGTCTCCCCGGCGTGCGCGCGGTGCGCACGCTCGGCGCCGTCGCCGTGATCGAGACGGACGAGCCGGTGGCGCTGGCCGCCGCCAGCGCCACCGCGATCGCGCAGGGCGTCTGGCTGCGGCCGTTTCGCAATCTCATCTACGCGATGCCTCCTTATGTCTGCGGCGAGGAGGACCTGCGGCGCGTCGCGCGCGCGATGGTCGCCGCCGCGCGCGCTGTCTGACGGCGCCGTCGCTAGCCGAAGGTGAACGAGTAGCCGCTCGTCCCCGGCGAGAACTCGAGGTGGATCGAGTGGCGCGAGTCGTTCGCGAAGCCGGCGAGCTGGTAGAGACGCTGCTGGGTGACGTGGAGCGTCTTGGTGAAGCGTCCGTCGACGAACACGCGGACCTGGCCGCTGCCGTGGCTTGGCGGCGCGAGCACGATGTAGATGTTCTTGGCCTCGACGTCGGCATCGATCGTCGCTTCCGCGACCGCGAGCGCCTGCTGGTTGCCGATCGACCAGGTGCCGCCGTAGGCGAAGTCGCTGACCGCCAGCGTGTAGCCGGGCGCGCTGTAGGTGTGCTTGCCGAACTGTGGCTCATTCTCGATCCAGCCGGCCGCGCGGGCGGTGCCGAGGTAGGTCTCGGCGGTGATCGGGGACTGCGAGGGGACGATCACGTCGTGGGCCTGCGCTCCGGAGCCGAGGCTCTTGGCGCCGGCCTGCGCGAGCAGCGCGCGGATCGCGGCCTCGGTGGTGGTGTAGTCGCCCTCGCCGAAGCTCGCGTAGCGGACCTGGCCGGTCTTGTCGATCAGGTAGTCGGCGGGCCAGTACTCGTTCGCCCAGGCGTTCCAGGTGTCGAGGTTGTTGTCCTGGACGACCGGATAGTGGATGTCGAACTGCTTGATCGCGTTCGCGACGTTGCCGGCGTCCTTCTCGAACGCGAACTCTGGCGACTCGATGCCGACGATCGTCAGGCCCTTGTCGCGGTACTTGGCGTCCCAGGCCTCCAGGTAGGGGAGTGTGCGGATGCAGTTGATGCAGGTGTAGGTCCAGAAGTCGATCAGCACGACGCGGCCGCGCAGCGCGGCGAGCGTGAGCGGCCGGTCGCCGGGGGTGTTGAACCAGTCCTCGGTGCCGACGAACGACGGAGCCGTTCCGCGATCGCGCAGCGTCGGGGTGGTGACGCCGGGCAGACCGGCGGCCTGCGCGACGGGCGCGAACTTCACCTTGTGCGTGCGCACGTCGGAGAGCCGCTTGGATACGGCGTTCGAGTTGTCGACGAACGCGGTGATGTTGACGTTCGGGATGTTCTGGGCGATCCACTGGTCGAGCTTGACGTCAAGCATCGTCGCGAGCACGATCGCCGTCAGCACCATGACCACGCCGAGCGAGCGCTGAACGACAGCGGCACGCCCGGAGCCACGCAGCCGATCGAGGATGCGCCGCCCGCCCAGCGCGAGCGCGAGCAGCATCAGGCCGGTGCCAACGGCGTAGGCGAGCCCGACCGCGACGGCGCTGCCGCTTGCGGCGCTGACCGAGATCACGGCTGCGAGGATCGGTCCGGCGCAGGGGGTGTAGACGAACCCCAGCGCACCGCCGACCAGCAGGCCGGAGGCAAAGCCGTCGCCCCTGGTGCGCGGCCCCAGGCGCGAGAACGCCGCGAGTGGGCGCTCGAGGCGATCCCCCAGCTGGGGGATCGCCAGCGCGAGCCCGAACAGGATCAGCACGGCGATCGCGACGTCGCGCAGCGGGTCGGCGCCGAGGCCGACGCGGCCGACGACTTTGG
>CABDXV010000490.1_pt1 | contig 13137 bp, 10 predicted proteins | sample 3131821 | NCBI WGS metagenome assembly CABDXV01 (sample SAMEA5534336, study PRJEB31848) | metagenome | biome: tundra; feature: field; material: soil | place: USA | collected 2013-05 | depth 0.15 m | reverse complement strand
GGGCCCAGCCGGGCGACGGGAGCGCTCACGTCCGCGCTCCGAGCCCCGCTCGCGCGCGCCTCGTGCTTCGCGGCGCGCCGGCAGGACCGGCGCCAGCTCCATCTCCGACGGGTCCTGGTACTGGCGCTTGAACTCATCGACGAGCATCCGGCCGTCCAGTCCCAGCATGTCGGCGTAGGTGCGCAGAAACGCCTTGGTGAAGGTGTAGCCGGGGAGCAGCCCCCACTCCTCGTCCTCGAGCGCGCGCAGGTACTTCGCCCGGATCTTGGTGCGCTCCTCGAACTCGGCGATGTCGCGGTGCTCGCGCATCCGCGCCTCTCTGAGCATCGCGCCGATATCTGTCATCTCGACGCCGAAGCGTATAGGGGCTACTGGGACTGCGCCGGTGCGGCCGCCTCGCCGACGCGGGCGCGCGCCCCGAGCGCAGCGATCACCTGTGGCAGGTCCGCCTCGGAGACCAGCACCTGGCGTGGCTTGGAGCCCTCGTATCCCGAGATGATGCCGCGCCGCTCCAGCATGTCGATCACCCTGCCGGCCCGTGTGTAGCCGAGCCGCAGGCGGCGCTGCAGCATCGACGTGGACGCCGTGCCCATCTCGACGACCAGCGCAATGGCCTCCTCGAGCAGTGGATCCTCGTCAGGGTCGAAGCCCTCTTCAGTCGCATCCTCGGACGGTTCGGTCTCGATCTCGGCGAGCAGCTCGGCCCGGAACTCCGGTTCGCCCTGGCGCCGCCAGAACTCCGTCAACGCGGCGATCTGCACCTCATCGATGTAGGCCCCCTGAATGCGCTGGGGCGCCGAGCTGCCGAGTGGCGCGAACAGCATGTCACCGGCGCCGAGCAGGGATTCGGCGCCGTTCTGGTCGAGGATCACGCGCGAGTCGGTCTGCGAGGAGACCGCGAAGGCGATCCGCGAAGGCACGTTGGCCTTGATCAGGCCGGTGATCACATCGACGCGCGGCGACTGGGTCGCGAGCACGAGGTGAATGCCCACCGCGCGAGCCTTCTGCGCGAGCCGGATGATCGCGGTCTCGACATCGGCCGGGGCGACCATCATCAGGTCCGCCAGCTCGTCGATCACGCAGAGGATGAAGGGGATCGGCGGGTCGCCGTGCGCCACACGGTGGCGGTTGAGCTCGACCAGCGAACGGGTGCGCGCGAGCGACATCATGCCGTAGCGCTGCTCCATCTCTCGGACGAGGTTGCCGAGCGCGTTGGCCGCCATCCTGGGATGGGTGATCACCGGCGTGAGCAGATGCGGGATCGACTCGTAGTGGTTGAGCTCCACCTGCTTGGGGTCGATCAGAACCAGGCGCACTTCGTGCGGCGTGGCGCGCAGCAGGATGCTCGCCAGCATCGCGTTGACGGAGCCCGACTTGCCCGAGCCCGTCGTGCCCGCCACGAGCAGGTGCGGCATCTTCGCCAGGTCCGCACCGATCGCGTGCCCGGAGACGTCCTTGCCGAGCCACACGGCGAGCGGCGACCAGTCGACCGGCGGGTCCTGGTAGACGTCGCCGAGGCGCACGATCCGCCGGCGGGCGTTTGGGACCTCTACGCCGACGGCCTGTTTGCCGGGAATCGGCGCGAGGATCCGCACATCGGTCGCAGCGAGCGCGTAGGCGAGATCGTCTTTCAGGCTCGCGACCTTGGAGACCTTGATGCCCGGCGCCAGGCGCAGCTCATAGCGCGTGATGTGCGGTCCCGTGACGGTGCCGATCACCTTCGCCGCGACCCCGAAATGGCCGAGCGCCTCGAGCAGTCCGGCGGCCACCTTCTCCTGACCGGCGGTGTCCGGCCGCACCTGCTCGATGCTCGAGCGCGTGAGCAGGCTGGGCTTGGGGAGCCGCCATTGGAAGCTCGGGTCGTCGGTGACGGCGGCGCGAAAACGGCCCTGCGGCGTGAGCTGGGATACGTCCGGCGGCTCGTGGTGGACCGCCGGCTCGTGCTCGGGTTCCGTGAAGTCGAGTTCGTAGCGCGGCACGTCGGGCTCGTCGTCGACGTCGAGGTCGGGGAACTCCCCCGGCTCGACGGCGGGTGCCTCGACGTGGGTCGCCCGCACGACCAGCTCGCGACCGCCGGGCTCGGGTGCGACCAGGCGCTCGGCGCGCCGGCTGGCCGCGGCGGCCTCGCGGCGTTCACGCGTTGCCTGTGCGACACGCACGCCGGCATGGCGGATCGCGGCGGCGAGCGAGCCGCCGGAGAGCAGAACCACGCCGGCGAGTGCGAGGAAGACGGCCAGGATGTGAGCGCCGGTCGTGCCGATCAGCCGCGAGGCCAGCCACAGCTCGGCCTGGCCGAGAATGCCCCCGTGCGCTCTGAAGTAGGTGGACAACCAGAAGCCGTGCAGCGGTCCGTTGCCGGCGAGCGCAAGCGCGCTCGCGGCGAAGAGCAGGATCGCACCGGCGCGAAACGGCTTGATCGTCGGCAGCAGCGGGCGCAGCCAGAGCAGCGCGCCGGCCCCCGCGAGCGCGACCGGAACGCCGAGCCGTGCCTCGCCGACCAGCCACGCCAGTCCCTTGGCGAGCGAGTCTCCGACGCGTCCTCCGTCCCAGTGGGCGTAGAGCACGAAGCCGAGCAGAACGGCAAGTGCAACGAGCGCGAGGCCGAACACGTCGAGGTGGCGCTGCTGCAGGCGGATCGGCGCTCTGCGGCTCGCGCGCCGGCGCGTTCGGCGGCTGCGCCGCGGCGCAACACGCTTTCGCCGCGCCGGGCGGCGCGCGGCGGTCTTGCGGGTGGCGGCCATTTCCCGCCCATTCGACGCGGCTGCGCGTTTGCCTGCCCGGCCCGAGCGCCGATCGCGCGACGGACAGCCCTCAACGCGGCCTAAATATCGAGCCGTTCGGCCGTGCGCTGCCCTAACATCGCTGGAAATGGCGGACTTCGAACGCTCCCCGCGGGTACTCGTGGTTGAGGATGACGGCGACATCGCCGACGTTCTGCAGCGCTCGCTGCGCCTCGAGGGCTACGACGTGCGGATCGCGGTTGACGGTCAGGCGGCGCTGGATGAGGCCAACGCGTTCCTGCCTGACGTGGTGATCCTCGACCTCGGGCTGCCAAAGATCGACGGGATCGAGGTCGCCCGCGAGCTGCGCCGCGACGACAAGGTGCCGATCCTGATGCTGACCGCCCGCGACGCGCTGGAGGCCCGCGTGATCGGCCTGGACGCCGGCGCCGACGATTACCTCGTCAAGCCGTTCGAGCGCCAGGAGCTGCTGGCGCGGATCCGCGCGCTGCTTCGACGCACCCCGCCACGTGGCAGCGCGCCGCTGCGGGTCGGGGACCTGAGCCTCAACCCCGACACCCACGAGGTCCACCGTGCCGAACGCGAGATCGAACTCACGCAGCGTGAGTTCGAGCTGCTCGAATACCTGATGCGCAACGAGCGGATCGTCATATCGCGCCAGCGCCTGCTCGACGAGGTCTGGGGCTACGACCCCTTCTCGACGACCAACACGATCGAGGTCTTCGTCTCGAACCTGCGCCGCAAGCTCGAAGCGGAGGGCGAACCGCGGCTGTTGCACACGATCCGCGGAGCCGGCTACGTTCTCCGGGCTTAGAAAGAGGATCGGGCGGCCGCTCGCGCGGCTGCCGATCCGGCTGCGACTCGCGACGAGCGTCGCGGTCGTGGCGTTCGTCATCCTGGTCGCGTTCGCAGTCGTGATCGGCCGCCTGAACGCGCACCGGCTGCACAAGGACTTCGACACGCAGGTCGCATCGAACGCGCAGCTCGTGGGCGCTCGGCGGCTCGGCTTGTTCCCCGGTCGCGTCGGTCACCCGGCGACAATCACACCGCCGGTCGCAAGCCTCGTCGGCAACGTCGGCGCCGTCGTGCGCATATTTGGGCTGGCAGGCGATCTGTTCGTCTCATCGGCCCCCAGGGTTAACCTCGGCAGCCCGCTCAACGCGCCGAGCCAGCGCGACTACAACGGGTACCGCGTGATCACGCTGCCGGTCTTCTTCGGCGACGGCGATCAGGGCTACATCCAGTACGCTCAGCCGCTCAGCTCGATCAACGGCGAGATCGCCGGACTGCAGTTGCTCCTGTTCCTCGGCGCGCTGATCGGCACGGCACTGGCGTTCGGCGCCGGCGCCTTCGTGGCGCGGCGCGCGATGGCGCCGATCGCTGGCCTGACCGCCGCGGCGAGCGAGATCGAACGCACCCGCGATCCCGATCGCACTCTGCCGGAGCCGGTCGCCGACGACGAGATTGCGGAGCTGTCGCGCACCCTGAGCGGCATGCTTGCGTCGCTGAGCGACGCCCGCAACGAAACCGAGGCCACGCTCGAGCGCCAGCGCGCGTTCGTCGCCGACGCCTCGCACGAGCTGCGCACGCCGCTGACCAGCGTGCTCGCGAACCTCGAGCTGCTCGTCGATTCACTCAAGGGCGCCGACCGCGAGGCGGCCGAGTCGGCGCTCCGCTCCACGCAGCGCATGCGTCGTCTCGTCAGCGACCTGCTGCTGCTCGCGCGGGCGGACACGGGCCGCATGTCGGCGCGCGAGGAGTTGCTCGACCTAGCTGACATCGTAGTCGAGGCGGCCAGCGAGCTGGAGCCGGTGAGCCGCGACCACGTGCTCGACCTCGACGTCCAGCCGACGCCGCTGATCGGCAACCGAGACGACCTACAGCGTGTGGTCACGAACCTGATCGAGAACGCCCTGCGCCACACGCCGCCAAGCACGCAGATCACCGCGAGCACGCGATCGCTGCCGGACGGCGCGGCGGAGCTGGTCGTCGCCGACGACGGACCCGGAATCCCGACCGAGATGCGCCCCAAGCTGTTCGCGCGCTTCGTCCGCGGCTCCGGTGACCGCGGCGGCTCCTTCGGGCTTGGCCTCGCGATCGTCGACGCCGTCACCCACGCCCACGGCGGCACGGTCGAGGTCGACGACTCGCCTCACGGCGGGGCCCGCTTCACGGTCCACCTCCCCCCCGCCACGACCGAGCCGGACCGAAGAGCACCAGCAGACGACGTAGGAGTCGAGCCGGTCAGCTCCTCACCCACAACGTAAAGCAGCGAAGGCCGCAGGCCGGCGAAAGCCGGCCGAGGACTGCAGCCTCACGGCTGGCCCCGCTTCACCGTCCGACTGCCGGCGAGCGTCAGCGCCCCGGTCGAGCGCGGCGAGCCCGCGCAGACGCAACCGCCGGTCAGCGACACGACGATCGCCGGTTGAAGTTTGGCCTCCGCCAGGAGGTCAAACTTCAACCACGACCGGAAGCACCATCGGCCGGCGCTTGAGCCGCTCGTAGACCAGTGCGGCGAGGTGATCGTGCAGCAACTGCTGCAGGTGCTCGACGTCGCGCACGCCTTCGCTGGCGGCCCGCTCGAGTGAGTCCTCGACGGTGTCCTTGATCTCATCGACGAGCTGACCTGCCTCGTCGAGGAAGGCGACGCCGCGGAAGATCACCTCCGGATCGGCGACGGAGCCACCATCCTGCTCGGAGATCGTCGCGACGACGATGAAGATACCGTCGGCGGAGAGCATCCGGCGGTCGCGCAGGGCCGCGTCGGCGGCGTCGCCGATGTCCACGCCGTCAACGAAGATCATGCCCGCGCCCTCGGGCTTACCGAAGCGCGCGCCGCGGGCGTCCAGCTCGAGCACGTCGCCGTTCTCGGCGCAGAAGATCGCCTCGGTCGCGACTCCGACCGCCTCGGCCAGCTCGCTGTGGAGCTTCAGGCGCTTGAAATCGCCGTGGAATGGCATCACGTAGCGCGGCTTGGTGAGGTTGAGCATCAGCTTGAGCTCCTCGGCGTAGCCGTGACCGGAGGCGTGGATCTGGGCGTCGGCGGTCGTGATCACCTCGCAGCCGATGTGGTAGAGGCGGTCGATCGTCTCGTTGACCGCGCGCTCGTTTCCGGGCACCGGGGTCGCCGAGAAGACGACGGTGTCGCCGTCGTGCAGCTTGACCTGCGGATGGTCGCGGTAGGCCATACGGCGCAGCGCTGAAAGCGGCTCGCCCTGGGAGCCGGTCGAGATGATGATCATCCGCTCGTCGGGGAAGTCGTCGATCTCGCGCGGCGTGATGATTAGGCCGTCGGGGATCTCGATGTGACCGAGCGTGCCGCCGATCGCGACGTTCTTGCGCATCGAGCGCCCGACCAGCGCGACCTTGCGGTCAAGCGCCGCGGCGGCGTCGACCACCTGCTGCACGCGATGGATGTTGGAGGCGAAGCTCGTCACGATCACGCGCCCGGGCGCGCGCGCGAAAACCGCCTCGAGGTGGGGACCGACGACCGATTCCGAGGGCGAGAAGCCGGCCCGGTCGGCGTTGGTCGAGTCGCCGCACAAAAGGAGGATCCCCTCCGCGCCGAGCTGGGCGAGCCGGGACATGTCGGCGGCCTCGCCGTCGACCGGCGTCTGGTCGAACTTGTAGTCGCCCGTCACGAGCACGGTGCCGAGCTCGCTGGTCAGAGCGACGGCGCTCGCGTCGGGGATCGAGTGGGTCATGTGGATCAGCTCGAGCGAGAAAGGCCCGAGCTCGATCTGCTCGCCGTCGTCGAGGTCGATCAGCGCCACCTCGCGCAGCTTGTGCTCCTCGAGCTTGGAGCGCGCCATCGCCATCGTCAGCGGCCGCCCGTAGACCGGCGGCGCGTCGGCTGCGCCCAGCTCGCGCAGGACCCACGGCAGCGCGCCGAGATGATCCTCGTGGCCGTGCGTGACGACGATCGCCTCGATGTCGTCCACGCGCCCGCGCAGGTAGGAGAAGTCCGGCAGCACCAGGTCGATGCCGAGCATCTCGGGCGTCGGGAAGCGCAGGCCGACGTCGACCACGACGATCCGGCCGTCGTACTCGAAGACCGTCATGTTCTTGCCGATCTCCCCCAAGCCGCCCAACGGCAGCACACGCAGCGTGCTCACGCGGTCACATGCCCCAGCAGGTCGTGGCGGATCAGCATCGCTCGCACAGCCTCGCGCTCGGCGTCATCGGCCTCGACCATCGGCAGGCGCAGGCCGCCGACGCGGTGGCCGAGCAGCTCCAGCGCGGCCTTCGTGCAGGTAGGGCTCGCGGTCAGGAACAGCGTCTTGTAGACGTCCTGCAGCGTCGCGTCGATCGCCGCGCGATTCTCGGGCTCATCGACCATGCGGCGCATCTGCGGTCCGACGATGTGACTCGCGACCAGAATCCCGCCGGCCTCACCCATGTCGAGCGTGCGGGCGAACAGCGTGTCGTCCCCGGCGTAGATCCCGAGCCCCTCGACGTGCGCGAGGTTCGCCTCGTTGCTCTGCTTGACGTAGTCGATGTGCTCGATCTGGGCCAGTCGCGCGAGCAGGTCATTCGGCATGTCGGTGCCGGTGCGCGCCGGGATGTTGTAGAGCACGACGGGCACGGCGGTGGCCGCGGCGACCGCCTGATAGTGGCCGAGCATGCCGCGCCGGCTCGGGCGGTTGTAGTACGGCGTGACCGACAGCACCGCGTCCACGCCGAGCTCGTTCGCGCGCTCGGTCAGATACACGGCGTGGCGCGTGTCGTTGGAGCCGGCGCCGGCGACGATGCTCACGCCCTCGGGCCGCTCGCGCACCGCCAACCCCACCAGCCCGAGATGCTCCTCGTCGCTCAGTGTCGAGGCCTCTCCGGTCGTGCCGCAGACGACGAAGCCGTCCGAGCCGTTGGCGGCGAGGTGGTGCATCAACGACACGAAGGCATCCTCGTCGACGCGCAGCCGCTCGTCGAACGGCGTCACGATGGCGGTCAGCACGGTGCCTAGATCGGGCATACTCGCTCAGTATCTCAGGCGCGTCAGCGGCTCGCCCGCGACCGTCGCTCAGTGCTCGAAGAGGAGCGCCTCGAGGCCGACGACCGGGGAGCGCTCGAGCGTGCCGATGCGGCGTACCGCCAGCAGCACACCCGGCATGAAGGACTCGCGGGAGAGCGAGTCATGGCGGATCGTCAGCGTCTGGCCGAGATCGCCGAGGATCACCTCCTGGTGGGCGAGCAGGCCCGGCAGGCGAACCGAGTGGATCGGCGGCGGCGCCCGCCCGCTCGCCGCTGCCATCAGCTCGGCCGTGCGAGCCGCGGTGCCGCTCGGCGCGTCGAGCTTGCCTTCGTGGTGCAGCTCGATGATCTCGGCGGCGGCCATGTGCTCGGCGGCCTGCGCCGCGAAGCGCATCATCAGGACCGCGCCGATCGCGAAGTTCGGGGCGACGAAGGCGTTCGCGCCGCCGACGCCCTCGAGCGCCGCGACGTCGAAGCCGGTCGTGCCGACGACGACGTGCACGCCGGCGCGCAGGCAGGCCAGAGCGTTGGGCAGCGCGACGTCGGGCTCGGTGAAGTCGACGACCACGTCGCAGTCGCCGAGGATGTCCTCGATCCAGACCCGCAGCAGCGGATCGGCCCGGCCGCTCAGCTCGAGGTCATCGGTTGAGGCGATCGCCTCGCAGACCGTGGCGCCCATCCGCCCAGCCGCGCCGGCGACGCCGACGCGAATCACGGGAGCACCTCCGCTAGTGACGGCGTGAGCGGCGCGATCGCGGCGCGGAAGACCTCCTCGTCGGGTCCGATCGCGGCCGCACAGAGCCGCTCCGGGGCGAGCAGCTCGGCGGCGATCGCAGCGACCTGCTCGGCGTCGACCGCCTCGATGCGCTCGATCGTCTCGTCCAGCTCGAGGATCGGCATACCGGCGAGCACGGCCGAGCCGAGACGGTCCATCCGCGCGCCGGTCGACTCGAGTGCGAGCACGATGCGCCCCTTGACGTTGTCCTTGGCTCGCTCGAGCTCCTCCGCGCTGACCGGCTGCTCGCGGATCCGCGCGAGCTCGCCGGCGAGCACCTCGCAGACCTCGACCAGATTCTCGGGCCGCGTACCGACGTAGAGGCCGATCTGGCCGGTGTCCCGGTAGAGGCTCTGGAAGGTGAAGACCGCGTAGGCGAGACCGCGCTGCTCGCGCACCGCCTGGAAGAGACGCGAGGACGAGGTGCCGCCGAGGATGCTATCCAGCACGCGCAGGGCGAAGCGGCGCTCGTCGTGGCGCGCCAGCGCCGTGGCGCCGAACGTGACGTGGTACTGCTCGGTGTCGCGCAGGCGAAACCGTGCGCTGCCGGCGGCCTGTTCCGGCGGGCGCGGCGGCGCGAGCTGAGCCGCCTGCGGGCTCGAGTCCAAGCTACCGGTCGCGGCCGCCGCCCACTCCACGACCCGCTCGTGCTCGACGCTGCCGGCCGCCGCGATCACCACGTTGCTGGCGAAGTAGCGCTCGCGGTGGAAGCCCAGCAGCTGCTCGCGCGTCGCCGAGCGCACGACCTCCGCTCGCCCTAGGGTCGCGCGGCCAAGCGGGTCGTCAGGGAAGATCGTCTCGCCGAGCACGTCGAAGATCAGCTCCTGGGGATCGTCCTCGTACATCGCGATCTCCTCGAGCACCACCTCGCGCTCCTCGGCGAGGCCCTCCATCGCGGGCACCGCGATCATCTGCGCCATCACGTCGAATGCTCGCTCGAGGTGCTCGTCGAGCACGCGCGCATACAACGAGGTCATCTCCTTGCCCGTGCCGGCGTTCAGCTCGGCGCCCATCGAGTCGAAGATCTGGTCGATCTCCTCCGAGCGGTAGCGCTCGGTGCCGCGGAACAGCATGTGCTCGAGCAGGTGCGAGAGGCCGGCCTGCGCATCGTTCTCGGTGCGCGAGCCGGTTCCGATCCAGAAGCCGAGCGCCACCGAGCGCACCGCGGGCACGCGCTCGGTGACGACGCGCACGCCACCTGGAAGCTCGGTGATGACGTGCGCGTTGTCCACGGTGGGACGAGAACTGCTAGCTGTCGCGGTGACGCGGGCGACCCGAGCCGCGCGCGCCGCCGTTTCGCCCGCCGCCCTCGCGCGGACGGCGCGGGCCGCGGTCTCCGCCACCACCACCGCCGCTGCCGCTGCCGGTTCCGGAGAGCGTCGTGAGTTCCTCGACCGACTTGCCGGCGATCTCGGGATCGTCGCTGAGGCGCACGCCGATGCGACCGCGTTCGCGGTCGACCTCGACCACCCGCACGGTGATCTCGTCGCCCTTGCTCAGCACCTCTTCGACCGTGTCGACCCGGTTGCCGGGCGAGACGTTCGAGATGTGCAGTAGTCCGTCGGTGCCCTTGGAGAGCTCGATGAAGGCGCCGAAGGTCGTCGTCTTGACGACCTTGCCGAGATACTCGTCACCGATCTCGACCTCCTTCATCATCGTGCGGATGCGCTCGACCAGCGCGTCGGCGAGCTCGCCGTTGGCTGAGTAGATCAGCACCTGACCGTCGTCGTTGACGTCGATCTGCGATTCGAACTCCTCGCACAGGCCGCGGATCGTCTCGCCGCCCTTGCCGATCAGCATGCCGATCTGGCTGGGGTCGATCTTGACCTTCTCGATCCGCGGGGCGTAGAGGCTAAGCGCTTCGCGCGGCGCCTCGATCACCTCGGCCATCTTCGAGAGGATGAACGTGCGGGCCTCGTGGGCCTGCGTCAGTGCGTCGCGCAGGATCTCGAAGGTGACGCCGGAGATCTTGATGTCCATCTGCAGCGCCGTGATGCCGCGCTCGGTGCCGGCGACCTTGAAGTCCATGTCGCCGAGGTGGTCCTCGACGCCGGCGATGTCGGTCAGCACGACGTAGTCGTCGCCCTCCTTGATCAAGCCCATCGCGATGCCGGCCACCGGGCGGGTGATTGGCACGCCGGCGTCCATCAGCGACAGCGAGCTGCCGCAGACCGAGGCCATCGACGAGGAGCCGTTGGACTCGAAGATGTCGGAGACCACCCGCACGCTGTAGGGGAAGTCTTCGATCGAGGGGATCACCGGCACCAGTGCCCGCTCGGCGAGCGCTCCGTGGCCGATGTCGCGGCGCTTGGGACCGGCGAGCCGACCGGCCTCCCCGACCGAGAACGGCGGGAAGTTGTAGTGATGCCAGTAGTACTTCTTGGTCTCCAGGCCGAGCGTGTCGAGCCGCATCTCCTCCTTCAGCGTGCCGAGCGCGACGACGCTGAGCGCCTGCGTCTGTCCACGCGTGAAGAGCGCCGAGCCGTGCGTGCGCGGGGTCACACCGACCTCGATCTCGATCTCGCGGATCTCGTTCACGGCCCGCCCGTCGGGGCGCTTCTTGTGGACCGCGATGCGCTCGCGAATGATCGAGCGCTCGAGCTTGTCGAAGGCCATCTGCGCGGCGCCACGACGCTCGGCATAGCCCTCGCTCTCCCCGTCCCCGGAGAACTGCTCGAGCACAGCCGCCTCGACGGCCTTCGTCGCCGCCTGGCGCTCGAGCTTGTCCTCGACCTGGGTCGCCGCGTCGAGCGCGGCGCCGTGCGCGCCGCGAACCGACTCGAGCAGAGCGGTGTCAACCTGGGCCACCACGACCTCGAGCTTGGTCTTGCCGACCTTGGCGGCGAGCTCGCGCTGCAGCGCACATAGCTTCTTGATCTCGCCGTGGGCGATGTCGAGGGCGTCGAGGATCTCGGCCTCGGGGATCTCCCGCGCGCCGGCCTCGACCATCAGGATCGCGTCCTCGGTGCCGGCGACCGTCAGCTCGAGCTCACTCGTGCCGAGCAGGTCCTCCTCGCGCGGGTTGACGACGAAGTTGCCGTCGATCTTGCCGATCCGCACCGCGCCGACCGGCGTGGGCAGCGGGATGTCGGAGATCATCAGCGCCGTGGAGGCGCCGTTCATCGCGAGGATGTCATAAGGGTGGACGTGGTCGATCGAGAGTGGGATCGCGACCAGCTGCGTGTCATAGCGCCATTCCTTGGGAAACAGCGGGCGGATCGGGCGATCGATCATGCGCGCGGTCAGCGTGCCCTTCTCGCCGGGACGACCCTCACGCTTGAAGAAAGAGCCGGGAATTTTGCCGGAGGCGTACATACGCTCCTCGACATCCACCGTCAGCGGGAGGAAGTCGACGTCGCGCAGGCTGCCCGCGACCGCGGTACAGAGGACCATCGTGTCGCCCTGTCGGACGACTACTGCGCCGGAGGCCTGCTTGGCCATCCTGCCGGTCTCAAACGAGATCTCGCTGCCGGCAATCTCCACGGAAACCCGTGTAACGGCATCACTACTCATATTCACTGCCTTTCATGTTCCGCCCGTCGGTCGGCGGTCCGTTTCTTTTTCTCTATTTTCCGAACGAACGGAGCTTAGCGGACGCCTGGCAGTGGGCAAGGGCGGGGGCATAGCGACCGGGAACGCTCGAGACGACGCGGGTCAAGCGGCCGGGGCGCCGCCGAAGGCGATCGCGACGCCCTCGCGCAGGAGCTCGACGCTCGGCAGCTCACCGGGCATCGGCGCCTGATAGCTCCAGCGCACGATCCCGTCGGCGTCGATCGCGATCAGGGCGCGCTCGGGAAAGCCACCTTCGTGAAGCACCCCGAATGCCTTGCAGGCAGCGCCCTTGGGCTCGAAGTCCGACAGCTGCTCGATGCTCACGCCGAGCTTCTCCCTAAATGCCTTCTGTGACCAGCTCGAGTCGCAGGAGACGCCGCACAGCTTCGTCACCCCCAGCTGCACCAGCTCGCCGAGCGCCGCCTCGTAGCACTGCAACTGGTCGGTGCACACTGGGCTGAACGCGAACGGGTAGAAGACCAGCACCGTCCGCTCGCCCTTCAGATCCTTCTCGGTGACGCTGTCGCCGTCTTCGGTGGCGAGTTTGAAGGCAGGGACCGGAGTGCCGGGGCCGATGACGCTCATCGCCTACGCAACGGCTCTACTTGCGTAGGCCGAGCTCCTTGATCAATGCTCGATAACCCTCGAGATCCCTACGCTGCAGGTAATCCAAGAAGCGGCGACGGCGGCCGACCAGCATCAACAGGCCGCGGCGCGAGTGATGATCCTTTGACTGCTCGCGCAGATGCTCGGTCAGATGATTGATGCGCTCGGTCAGCAGCGCCACCTGAACCTTGGTGGAGCCCATGTCCTGCTCGTTCGCGCCGAACTTCCCGGCGATCTCGCGCTTACGCTCTGTTGTTATCGCGGCCATGGGCCGGCACGGTAGCAGACGGCTCCCGGCTTCAATTGCTCTGGACGATCTCCCGCGTTCGCTCCACGTCGCTGTGCATCTGCTCGATCAGCGCCTCTGCGGTCTCGAAGCGGCGCTCGCCGCGCAGACGCGCAAGGAAGTCCAGCTGTAGCTCCCGCCCATATAGATCACCGTCGAAGTCGAGGAGGTAGGCCTCGATCAGCTCGCCCCGGCCGGTCTGGAAT
>CABDXV010000484.1_pt1 | contig 13433 bp, 12 predicted proteins | sample 3131821 | NCBI WGS metagenome assembly CABDXV01 (sample SAMEA5534336, study PRJEB31848) | metagenome | biome: tundra; feature: field; material: soil | place: USA | collected 2013-05 | depth 0.15 m | reverse complement strand
CCGTGGCTCTACAACGTTGACGAGGCGCAGCACTTCGTGCCGCTCGCCGTCGGCATGCTCGGCGGCAACCTCAATCCGGATCACTACTTCGCCAACCCGCCGGCCTTCACCTACCTGCTCGCCGGGCTGCTGAAGCTGTGGTTCGGCGCCCGCGCCGGACGCCTCTACTATTCCGATCACTCAACCGACATCTGGCTGCTCGCGCGCATCACCTCGGGCGTGCTCGGCACGCTCGCCGTGTGGCTGCTCTACCTCGCCGGAGCTCGCCTCCTCGACCGGCGCACCGGCCTGCTCGCCGCCGCCGTGCTGGCGGTCGCGTTCCTGCCGGTGTACTACGGCAAGCTCGCGCTCAACGACTCGCCGACGCTCGCGCCGGTGTGCCTCTCACTGTGGGGGACCGCCGGAATCGTGCGTTTCGGCCGCGGGCGCGACTTCGCGATCGCCGGTCTGGGTCTCGGACTGGCGGCTGCAACCAAGTACACCGGGGGGATCGTCGTTTTGCCGCTGATCGCGGCCGGACTGTCCCGGGTGTGCGCGCCGAGCGGGCGCTGGCGCGCCGGGCTGTGGACGGCGCTCGCCGGCGTGATCGCGCTCGCCGCGTTCATCGCCGCCAACCCCTACTCGGTGATCGACTTCCACGCCTTCGTCCACCAGCTGGCCCATCAATCTTCGGAGAGCGAGAACAACGGCAAGCTCGGCCTGACCTACGGCAGCGGCGTCTTCTACTACCTCTGGTCGATCACCTGGGGGGTCGGTTGGGTTCCCGCCGGCGCGGCGCTCGCCGGCAGCTTCGTGCTCGCGCTTCGCCCGAGCCGCTGGACGCTTGTGGTGTTGGTGCCCGCGGTGCTGGCCTACCTCGCCTTCATGGGACTGCAGGGGCGCTACTTCGGTCGCTGGCTGATGCCGATCGTGCCGCTGATCTGTCTGCTGGCGGCCTGCGCCGCGGTCGGCGCGGCCGACTTCGCGGCGCGCGGCAGACCTAGGCTGCGCGTCGCGCTGCTGCTGCTGGCAGGCGTCGTGATGTGCGGGCAGGGCCTCGTCTACAGCGTCCATTCGGGCGTCGTGAACGCGCGCGGCGACACGCGCAACGCGGCGCGTGCGTGGCTCATCGCGCACGTCCCGCGCGGTGCGAAGATCGTGGTCGAGCCAATCGCGCCCAACTCGAGCCGCGCGCCGAACAACTGGGCGGCCCGCTGGACCGCCTTTCCGGACTTCCTCACGCACCGCGGTCCCCACCACGTGCTCTACGTGTTCGCCGGCAGGAAGGTCACGCTCGAGAACTACGAGCGGACGCTCTCAGCGGCGCTGGTCCGCCTCTATCAACGCGACGGCTACTGCTACGTCGTCACCGGCTCGACCGAGGAGGGTCGCGCGCTCGCCGACCCGACCGCCGTGCCGAACGCGATCGCCTACTATGCCGCGCTCGCCAAGCAGGGCAGGCGGGTCTTCGTGGCCTCGCCGTACTCCCGGGGAGTTTCCTCGGTTCGCTTCAACTTCGACTGGTCGTTCGACTACTACCCGATCGCCTACGCGCGACCAGGACCGCTCGTGACGATCTACCGGCTGCGCGGCGGACGCTGCACGAAGCACAGCAAGGCCGTCTCGAAGCGCCGCAAGGCCGTGTCGAAGCGCCTACGCGCGCACTGAGCGCGCGAATTCGGCGGCGTGGGCATCGCCGTATGCTTGGTGTGGATGCAAACCTGCACAGAGACCGACCGAGCGCATCTCGCGCGCGCGATCGAGCTCGCTCGCAAAGGCGTCGGACGGGCAAACCCGAACCCAGTGGTTGGGGCGGTCATCGCCGTCGACGGAACCGTGCTGGGCGAGGGGTGGCACGACGAGCTCGGGGGCCCGCACGCCGAGGTCAACGCGATCGCCTCCTGCGGTGAGGCCGACCTCGGCGCGGCGACGCTGTACGTCTCGCTCGAGCCGTGCTGCCATCAGGGCCGCACGCCGCCGTGCACCGACGCGATCCTCGCCGCCGGCATCAGGCGGGTCGTGATCGCCAGCGACGACCCGACGGAGAAGGCTTCCGGGCGCGGGCTCGGCATCCTGCGCGACGAGGGCGTCGAGATCGTCGTCGCCGACGGCGAGCTGGCGCACGACGCACGGCTGCTGAACCAGGCTTTCCGCAAGCACGCCCGGACCGGGCGTCCATGGATCCTGTTCAAATCGGCGATGACGCTCGACGGCAAGGTGGCCACGCGCGACGGCGACTCGAAATGGATCTCGGGGGTCGAGAGCCGGGAGCTGGCGCACCATTGGCGCGCATCGGTGGACGCCGTGGCGATCGGCATCGGCACCGCGCTGACCGACGATCCGCAGCTGACGGCGCGCGTCGAGAACGTCCATCGCCAGCCACGGCGGGTGGTGTTCGACTCGCTCGCGAGGTTGCCGCTGTCTTCGCAACTCGTCTGCCTGACGGTGGAGGTGCCGTTGATCGTCGTGGTCTCGCGCGCGGCGGCGCGCTCCGAGACCGACGCCCTGGAGGTGGCCGGGGCCGAGGTGATCGTGGCGACTGGTGAGAACGAGCCGGCACGCGTTCGTTCGGCGCTCGATCAGCTCGGTTCCCTGGGGATCGCCTCGATCCTGCTGGAGGGCGGCCCGCACCTGGCGGGCGCGTTCCTGGATGCCGGGGAGATCGATGAGGTGCGTCTGTTCTTGGCGCCGATGCTGCTGGGCGGCCGCGCCGCACGCGATCCGCTCGAGGGCGAGGGCGTGGAGCGGATCGCCGAGGCAATCAGCGCCCTGACGCTCGACTGCCAGCGGGTCGGCGAGGATCTGCTGATCTCCGCGCGACTGCGGGAGTGGTGATGTTCACGGGCCTGGTCGAGGCGGTCGGGGAGGTGGTCGGCGTCGAGCGCGACGAGGCTGGCGCCGTGCTCGAGATCTCCTGCTCGATCGCGGACGAGCTGGAGCCCGGCGACTCGATTTCCGTCAGCGGGGCGTGTCTGACCGCGCGCGAGATCGATGGGACGCGCTTTCGCGCCGATGTCGTCGCGGAGACGTTGCGGCGCACGACGCTCGGCGAGCTCGCCGGCGGCTCGCGCGTCAACCTCGAGCTGCCGCTGCGGCTGAGCGACAGGCTGGGCGGTCACGTCGTGCTCGGCCACGTCGACGGCGTGGGCGAGGTGAGCGCCCGTCGCGACTCGGGGGAGATCGAGGTGATGATCAACGAGCAGCTGTCGCGCTACGTCGTGGAGAAAGGCTCGATCGCGCTGGATGGAGTCAGTCTCACCGTCGCGGCGGTGGGCGCGTCGAGCTTCACGGTCGCGCTGATCCCGCAGACACGGCAATCGACGACGCTCGGTGAGGCGGCCGTCGGGCGGCGGCTGAACGTCGAGGTCGACATCCTCGCCAAGCACATCGAGCGATTGGTGAGCCGATGAGTGCCGAGCGGAGCCCGTTCTCGACGATCGAGGAGGCGATCGAGGAGATTCGCCTGGGCAGGATGGTCGTCGTCTGCGACGACGAGGACCGCGAGAACGAGGGCGACGTCGTGATGGCGGCGCAGTTCGTGACGCCCGAGTCGATCAACTTCATGACCAAGCAGGCGCGCGGCTTCATCTGCCTGGCGCTGACGCCCGTGCGCTGCGCGGAGCTCGGGCTGGACCTGATGACGGCGAAGAACGAGTCGCGCATGCAGACGCCGTTCACGGTCACGATCGAGGCTCGCGAGGGCGTCACGACCGGGGTCTCGGCGCAGGATCGCGCGCACACGATCCAGGTCGCGATCGATGCGCGCAGCGGCCCGGACGATCTGGTGCAGCCGGGGCACGTGAACCCGCTCAAGGCGAAGCCCGGGGGGGTGCTCGAGCGCACCGGGCACACCGAGGCGAGCATCGACCTGGCGCGACTCGCCGGACTGATCCCGGCGGGCGTGATCTGCGAGGTGATGAACGACGACGGCTCGATGGCGCGAGTCCCCGACCTGGTGGCCTACTGCGAGCGCCATGGGCTGAAGATGGTCACGATCAAGGACCTGATCGTCCACCGTCGCCGCAGCGACAAGCTCGTTGAGCGTGTCGTCTCGACCCGCCTGCCGACTGCGTTCGGCGTCTTCGAGGCGGTCGGCTATCGCTCGTTCGTCGACGACAAGCACCATCTCGCGCTCGTCAAGGGCGACATCGCCGGAAAGTCCGACGTGCTGGTGAGGGTGCATTCGGAATGCCTGACGGGCGACGTCTTCCATTCCGAGCGCTGCGACTGCGGCGGTCAGCTGGCTTCGGCCCTCACACGGATCGAGGCGGAGGGCGAGGGCGTACTGCTCTACCTCGCGCAGGAGGGCCGCGGGATCGGCCTGCTGAACAAGCTGCGTGCCTACAAGCTCCAGGAGGAAGGTCTCGACACGGTCGAGGCCAACGAGCGCCTGGGCCTGCCGGCGGATCTGCGCGACTTCGGCATCGGCGCACAGATCCTCGTCGATCTCGGGCTGACCTCGATTCGCATCCTGACCAACAACCCGAAGAAGATTCGCGCGCTCGAGGGCTACGGCCTCTCGGTGACCGACCAGATCCCGATCGAGGAGCCGCCGAACCCCGAGAACGTCGCCTATCTGCGCGCCAAGCGCGAGAAGCTGGGGCACACGCTGCACCACCAGGGGCTCGATCTCGACGGCGAGATGCTCCAGCGCGAGCGGGCGAACGAAGCCAAGCTGCCCGGCGAGCGCTGATGGCGCGCTACGCGCTGGTCGTCGCACGCTTCTATGAGGAGCTCGCGCAGCGCCTGGAGCGCGGCGCGCGCGCGCAGCTCGAGGCGCACGGCGAGCACGTCGAGGTGTTCGACGTGCCCGGTGCGTTCGAGCTGGCGGCCGCCGCACTGTACGTGGCGAACAGTGGGCGCTTTGACGGGGTGGTCTGCCTCGGGGCCGTGATTCGCGGCGAGACCGACCATTACGACTACGTCTGCGCGACCGCGGCGCACGGCATCCAGAAGGTCGGCCTGGCGACGGGCGTGCCCTGCTCGTTCGGGGTGCTTACGGTCGACAACTACGAGCAGGCGCTCGCGCGCTCCGGCGGCGACCGCCGCGACAGCGGCGCCCACGCGGCGGCGGCGGTGCTCCAGCTTGCCGGGATCCGCGCCGCCCTGAAGTCGCCTGTGGCGTCCAGCGGTGCGCGCTCACCGGGCGACGCCGGTGGGGCGCAGGCCCTAGACTGACACGCTCGATGGCCAAGATCTGTCACTCATGCGCGAAGGGGCCGGCGTTCGGCAACAACCGCAGTCACTCGATGGTCGCCACTCGCCGGCGCTTCAACCCGAACCTGCAAAAGGTGCGCATCGTCGATGCCGCTGGCGCGCCGCGGCGCGTGTACGTCTGCACGCGCTGCCTCAAAGCCGGCAAGGTCACCAAGGCCCGATAGCTGGCGAGGGTCGTGACTGACCCAAACCTAATCCGCTTCCGCGTCCTGGTAGCTGGGGCGCTCGCGCATCTGGAGTCCCGCCGCCAGGAGGTCAACGACCTCAACGTCTTCCCGGTCGCTGACGGCGACACGGGCGACAACATGGTCCTGACGATGCAGGCGGTGCTCGCCGAGCTCGACCGGCTCGCCGCCGGCGGTGACCGCACGATCGACGAGATCGGTCGCGACGAGATCGTCGAGTCGGTCGCGCGCGCGGCGCTGCTGGGAGCGCGCGGCAACAGCGGCGTGATCCTCTCGCAGCTGATCCACGGCGCGGCCGAGGAGCTGTTCAGCCGGCCCGGCGAGCTGATCGACCCGACGCTGATCGGCGCGGCGCTCGCACGCGCCGCCGACCGCGCGTACGCCTCGGTGCGCGAGCCCGCCGAGGGGACGATCCTCACCGTCGTGCGCGAGATGGCGAGCCGCGTGATGGTGGAGCTCGCGCACATGCCCGACACGCGTCTCGGCCCGGACGTCACCACCGAGGATCAGGACGACGCGATCGCCGGGCTGCTCGAGCGGGCGGTCGCTGCGGGCGAGGCGTCGGTCATGCGCACCCCCGATCTGCTCGCCGTGCTGCGCGACGCCGGCGTCGTCGACGCTGGCGGCTACGCGCTGGTCGTGATCTTCGCCGGCATCGTCGCTGCGCTGCGCGGCGACGAGCCGCCGCCGCTCGAGCACCACGCGCCGGCGCGAGTCACGCATCCGCAGCACCTCTCCTCGACCTACCGCTACTGCACCAACTTCGCGCTCACCGGGAGCGGGCTCCAGGCGAGCCGCTTTACCGCGGCACTCGCGGCGCTCGGCGACTCGGTGCTGGTCGTCGGCGATGCGCGCACGCTGAAGATCCACGTGCACACCGATCAGCCCGATCAGGCGGTCGCCGTGTTGGCCGGCGCAGGGGAGGTCTCGCACCTCGACGTCGCCGACATGCACGCGCAGGTCGCCGCGCGCGCTCGCCAACTCGCCGAGGGCGCGCGCTGCGGCGTGCTCGCGGTGGTCGCCAGCGCCGGCATCGGGAACCTCTTCCAGAGCCTCGGAGCGCACGTGCTGGACGGGGGGCCGACGCTGAACCCATCGACCTACGAGCTGCTGGCCGGGATCCACGCGGTCGCGGCGGAGGAGGTCGTGGTATTGCCGAACAGCCCCAACGTGATCATGACCGCCGAGCGCGCCGCCGAGCTGTCGGAGAAGCAGGTCGTGGTCGTGCCCTCGCGCAGCCAGCAGACCGCGCTCGCGGCACTGGTCGCGCTCTCGCCACGACTCTCCGCGACCGAGAACGCGGCCGCGATCGCGGCCGCGATGGCGCGGGTGCGCAGCGGCTCGGTCGCGCCGGCGGCGCGCGACGACGCCGACGGGCGCTTCAGCATCGGCGAGGCGGTCGGCTTCATCGGCGAGTCGCTGGTGGCGTGGGGAGAACCCGAGGCAACGCTCGCCCATGTGCTCGCGAGCCTTGGCGACGGCAGTGAGCTGATCACCTGCATCGCCGGCGCCGGGGCGCCGCTGAGCGCGGAGCGGATCGCGCAGCTCGCGCCCGAAACGGTCGAGCTGGAGCATCGTCACGGCGGGCAGCCGAGCTACTGGTGGCTGCTGTCCGCCGAGTAGTGACCGCGGCGCCGATCATCATTGTTCGATGAGGTTTGCGCGAGAGCTACCGGGAGGGCCTCGATGACCGAGGCGCCGCGAGAGTTCGGCGGGATCGTCGTGCAGGAGCGCGGCGCGCTGCTCCAGGCCCCGGTGCGCACGCCGCGCCCATCGCGCTTGGCGCGCCCGCTGGAGCTCAGCCCTAAGGCCGCCGAGGGCGCCGACGCGCTGGGCCTGCACACGGTCGGCGACCTGCTCGAACACGTGCCCCGCGCGCGCCGCGAGGCTCGCACGGTCGGCGCCCTGGCGCCGGGGGAGACGGCGACGGTGCTGGTCGAGGTGCGCTCGATCGCGTCGCGCCCGGTGCGCCGGCGTGGCATGCGGCCGCTGGTCGAGGCGACGGTCGCCGATGCGACCGGGCCGATGCAGGCGACGTTCTTCAACCAGCCCTGGCTAGTAAAGCGCTACGAGCCCGGTACGCGGCTGGTGCTGCACGGGAAATACGAGGGGCGCAATCGCTTTCGCGTGTCAAACCACGCGACCACCGAGGAGGCGGCCGCGAGCACCGAGGAGGTCTCGCACTACGCTGCGAGCGAGGGGCTCTCGAGCACGCAGATCCTCGCGCTGGTGTCGGCCGAGCGCCCCGCGCTGCGCGAGATCGTCGAGCCGCTTCCCGGACGGGTACGCGCGCGACACCGGCTTGCCGAGCGGGGCGCCGCGCTCGAGGCGATGCATTTCGGCAGCGATCCGCAGGAGGTCGAGCGCGGGCGCGAGCGGCTGGCGTTCGAGGAACTGCTGCTCCTGCAGCTGGCGCTGCTCGCGCGGCGGGCCCGCGAGGACTCGGGGGCCGCGGCGCTCGCGTTGGCGCAGGAGCCGAGTCTGACCGAGCGCTGGCTGGCCCGGGGCCTGCCGTTCGCGCTCACCGGCGATCAGCTGGCGGCGATCGCCACGCTGCGCGCGGAGCTCGCCGGCGAGCGTCCGACCCAGCGGCTGCTGATGGGCGAGGTCGGCAGCGGCAAGACGGTGGTCGCGCTCTACGCGATGCTGCGCGCCGTCGAGCATGGTCTGCAGGCGGCCCTGATGGCGCCGACCGAGACGTTGGCGGAGCAGCATTTCGCGACGATCCAGCGGCTGCTCGGCGGCGAGTCGGTCACGCTGGCGCTGCTGACCGGCTCGACGCCCGCGGCGCGGCGGGCCGAGCTGCTGGTGCGTCTCGAGAGTGGCGAGTGCTCGCTGGTCGTCGGCACCCACGCGCTGATCGAGGACAGCGTGCGCTTTCGCGCGCTGGCGGTCGCAGTCGTCGACGAGCAGCATCGCTTCGGCGTGCGCCAGCGCACGGCGCTGCACGGCAAGGCGCCCGAGGGCCACGCGCCGCACGTGCTGCACATGACGGCAACGCCGATTCCGCGCACGCTCGCGCTGTGCGAGTACGGGGACCTCGACCAGACGCGCCTGCAAGAGCGTCCGCTCGGGCGACGCCCGACCGCGACGCACGTGGTGTCGGGCGCTCGCGAGCGCGCGCGAGCCTACGAGCGGATCGCCGAGGATCTGCGCGCCGGCCGACAGGCGTTCGTGGTCTGCCCGCTGGTCGAGGCCGGCGAGCAGGAGGAGGGCATCGGCGCGGCGGCGCAGGCGCGTGCCGCGACCGAGGAGTTCGAGCGGCTGCGCCTCGGCGAGTTGCGCGACTTTCGCCTCGTGCTGCTGCACGGGCAGCTCGGCCACCGCGAGAAGCAGGCGGCGATGGCGGCGTTCGCGGCGGGGGACGCCGACGTGCTGGTCTCCACGACGGTGATCGAGGTGGGGATCGACGTGCCGAACGCGACCGTGATGCTGATCGAGAACGCCGAGCGCTTCGGCATCTCGCAGCTGCACCAGCTGCGTGGGCGCGTCGGACGCGGCGAGCACGACTCGCTGTGTCTGCTCTGCGGGCCGAAGGGATCGCCGAGGCTGACCGCGCTCGAGCGCCACGATGACGGCTTCGAGCTGGCGGAGATCGACCTGCGGCTGCGCAAGGAGGGCGAGCTGGTCGGCACGAAGCAGTCGGGCGTCGGCCAGTTCCAGCTGGCGCGGATGCCCGAGGACGAGTGGCTGCTGATCGGCGCGCGAGAGTGCGCCGAGGCACTGATCGCCGCCGATCCGCGGCTCGCGCAGCCCGAGCACGCGCTGCTCGCCGACCGGCTCGCCGATCTCTACGGCGAGATCGCGGCGCACCCGATCGCGGCCTGAGGTGTGCGCCACGCGACCCACCCGATCGCGGCCCGCCATCAGCGCTCGCGGCTCGACCATCGGGCCGGAGGGGCTACGCCGATGCGCGTGATCGCGGGCGAGCTCGGCGGGCGCCGGCTGATGACCGCGCGCGGGGGTGCGACGCGACCAACCGCGGCGCGCGTGCGCGAGGCGCTGTTCTCGATGCTGGGGGAGCTCGACGGGGCCGTCGTGCTCGACCTCTTCGCGGGCTCCGGCGCGCTGGGGATCGAGGCGCTGTCGCGCGGTGCGGCGCGCGCCACCTTCGTCGAACGGGCGCCGCCCGCCCTCGACGCGCTGCGGGCGAACCTCAACGGGCTGGAGCTGACGCAGCGCGCGCGAGTGCTCGCCGGCGACGCGCTGGCGGCGCTCCGTGGGGAGGACAAATACGATCTCGTGTTCCTAGACCCCCCATACGCGACTGCCGCGGCGCTGGCGGAAGCGCTGTCGCGCGAGCTCCCCGGCGCACTGCGCGCCGGCGCGCGCGTGGTCAGCGAGTCCGATCGGCGCTCGCCGCTCGAGCTCACCCTGCCGTTGCTGCGCGAACGCCGCTACGGCGACACGATGATCCGAATCCACGAAAGCGCACCGCTTTGAGCGACGTCCACCGAATCGCCGTCTGTCCCGGCTCCTACGACCCGATCACCAACGGGCACGTCGACGTGATCACGCGCGCCCGAGCGTTGTTCGACGAAGTCGTCGTGGCCGTCGTCAGCCACTCGCTGCGCAAGTCGGCGACCACGCTGTTCGAGCTGCCCGAGCGCCTCGAGTTGATCGCGACCGCGACCGCTCATTTGGAGGGGGTGCGGGTCGAGGCATTCGACACGCTCGTCGTCGAGTTCGCACGACGCGTCGGCGCGACGGCGATCGTCAAGGGGCTGCGCGCGATCTCGGATTTCGAGTATGAGTTCGAGATGAACCAGCTCAACCGCCGCCAGGCGCCGGAGATCGAGTCGGTCTACATCATGGCCAGTCCGGAGTTCAGCTTCGTCTCCTCCAGCGGAGTCAAGGAGCTCGCGACATTCGGCGGGAGGATCGAGGGGCTCGTGCATCCCGACGTCGCCCGCCGTTTGCAGGAAGAGCTGCGCCGAACGCGAAAGTCGTGAGCACAGCGCCGTTTGGCGCGCGAGCGTTACCCTGTAGCCATGGACGTCCTCGTTCTCATCGACAAACTCGACGACTTGGTGCACAACGCCAAGCAGGTGCCGCTGACCGATCAGGTGCGCGTCGACAAGGAGGAGATCTACGATCTGCTCGATCAGATGCGCGCGACGATCCCCGAGGAGATCAAGCAGGCGCGCTGGATCGTCAAGGAGCGCCAGGAGATGCTGGCGGAGGCCAAGCGCGAGGCGGAGCGGATCGTCAAGGAGGCGCGCGAGCGCCAGGAGCATCTGATCTCCAATGAGGAGGTCACCAAGGCTGCCGAGCGCGCCGCCGAGGACATCGTCGAGGAGGCGCAGGCGCGCGAGCGCGAGATCCGCCTGGGAGCGGAGGACTACGCCGACGAGATTCTCAACACGCTGGAGATCAACCTCTCCAAGTTCATCGCCGCCGTGCAGCGCGGCCGGGACCGCCTGGCCGGCAACGACGAGTCCGCCGCCGCTTAGCTGCGGCGCTGCAGGGCGGACGCGCAGCGCGTCGTTCACGGCTCGTTGCCCACCGCCGCAATGCCGAACTGCTTGGATACGGTCGTGAATCTCGGACGCATCGAAACCTCGCTGCGAACGGGTGCGACGCTGGCCCGAGCCGGCGTGCTGCGCCCCGACCGCCCGGACCGGCTGGTGCGCGTCGGGCTGACGCTGCTGCGCTGGGGTCCAACGCCCGCCTCGGGCTACACGATCTCGGCGCTTCGCACGCCCGATCGTCCGGCGATCCACGACGAGCGCGGCACGATCACCTTCGCCGAGCTGGCCGCGCAGACCAACGCGTTGGCGCATGGCCTGCGCGAGCTGGGAGTGCGCGAGGGAGACTCGATCGCGATCTTCTGCCGCGACCACCGCGGCTTCGTCGAGGCCTCGGTCGCGGCCTCCAAGCTCGGCGCGACGCTGCTGCTGCTGAACACCTCGTTCGCCGGCCGCCAGATCGCCGAGGTCTGCGCGAGCGAGAACCCACGCGTGCTGATCTACGACGAGGAGTTCAGCGAGCTGTGCGCCGCCGCCGCCGTGGGTCGCACCAGCGTGATCGCCTGGCAGGACTCCCAACACCCGGCGCACCCGACGATCGACCAGCTGATCGCCGCCGCGTCGGTGGCGCCGCTCTCCCCGCCGCGAGACCGCGGCCGCGTGGTGATTCTCACCTCCGGCACGACGGGCACGCCGAAAGGAGCCTCACGCCACCAGCCGCGCAGCCTCGACCCGGCGGCGGCGCTCTTCTCGCGCCTGCCGCTGCGCTCGCGCGAGACGACCTTGATCGCGGCTCCGCTCTTTCACTCCTGGGGCTACGGGAACTTCACGCTCGGCCTCGCGCTGTCCTCGACGCTCGTGCTGCAGCGCCGCTTCGAACCCGAAGCGACGCTCGCCGCGATCGCGACCTGGCGCCCGAGCGCGCTGGTCGTGGTGCCCGTGATGCTGACGCGGATCCTCGAGCTCGGACCGGCGGTGATCGCACGCTACGACACCAGCTCGCTGCGCGTGATTGCGGTCAGCGGCTCGGCCCTGCCGGGCGATCTGGCGCTGCACGTGATGGACACCTTCGGCGACGTGCTCTACAACCTCTACGGCACGACCGAGGTCGCGTGGGCGACGATCGCCTCGCCCGAGCAGCTGCGGGCCGCTCCCGGGACGGCGGGCACCCCGCCGCGCGGAACGCGGGTTAGCCTGTTCGACGAGCACGACGCCGAGATCAGGATCCCGGGCCAGACCGGGCGGATCTTCGCACGCAACGAGATGGTGATGGACGGCTACACAAGCGGCGACGGCAAGGCGACGATCAACGGGCTGATCGCAACCGGCGACGTGGGCTATCTCGACACCCACGGCCGCCTGTTCGTCTCCGGACGCGACGACGACATGATCGTGTCCGGCGGCGAGAACGTCTTCCCGCGCGAGGTCGAGGATCTGCTTGCTGAGCACCCGGAGGTCGATGACGTCGCCGTGATCGGCGTTCCCGACCAGCAGTTCGGTCAGCGCCTGCGGGCGTTCGTCGTGCGCCGCGAGCACTCCAAGCTGAGCGAGGACACCGTGCGTGAGTACGTTCGCGACAACCTGGCGCGCTTCAAGGTGCCGCGCGACATCGTGTTCGTCGACGTGCTGCCGCGCAACGCCACCGGCAAGGTTCTCAAGCGTGAGCTGCGCGCCCGCTGAGCGCACAGATGCCTTTCGGGAAGTCATTTCAATGCTCCGCGTGTGGGGCTGGCGAGCGCCGGATCGAGCGGGGCAAGGACGCAGGGAGGAAGCTGTGGCGGGGCCACAGCGACGGCCGAGGCCGCAGCATCCGCGCTGATCCGCCGCCGCCAGACGTGCGTGGGGGGTATCGAGATGGCTTCCAAGGCTGACGTCTTCGATCTCGGCGGACTGCGCCTCGGCGCGGGAGAGGGACGCCGACTGGAGCTCGAGGTCGCGCAGGACCCGTTCGAGCTCGCGGGCACCCGCTACGTGCCGTTGCCCGAGCGCGTCCCGGTGACGCTCGATGTGTCGCGGATGACTGGCGGCGGATACGCGCTGCGCCTGTGTCTGGTGGCGACGCTGCAGGGGCCGTGCATGCGCTGCCTGGAGGCGGCCGAGCCGCTCGTCGAGGTGACGGCGCGCGAGGTCGAGTTGCCCGGCGGCGGGGACGAGCTGGACAGCCCCTACGTGCAGGGCGAAATGCTCGACCTGCACGGCTGGGTGCATGACGCAGTCGCGCTGGCCGCCCCCGACCAGGTGCTCTGCATGCCCGACTGCCGGGGGCTGTGCCCGATCTGCGCCGTGGCGCTCGCGAGCGCCGGTCCCGATCATCACCACGAGAGCGAGCCTGACCCGCGCTGGGCGAAGCTGCGCGAGCTGGACCTTTCCGAGGAGTCCAAATGATCTTTCGAGTCGGCGTACCCCATGCGGGGCACAGGTACCCCATGCGGGGCACCCCCCGTTCGGGGGGCAGGCAGGCGTGCGCCGACTCGCGGCTGGAGGTACCCCATGCGGGGCACCCCCCGTTCGGGGGGCAGGCAGGCGTGCGCCGACTCGCGGCTGGAGGTACCCCATGCGGGGCACCCCCCGTTCGGGGGGCAGG
>CABDXV010000471.1_pt1 | contig 13728 bp, 12 predicted proteins | sample 3131821 | NCBI WGS metagenome assembly CABDXV01 (sample SAMEA5534336, study PRJEB31848) | metagenome | biome: tundra; feature: field; material: soil | place: USA | collected 2013-05 | depth 0.15 m | reverse complement strand
GAAGGCGACGGCGCCGATCACGCACAGCCCGCCGATCAGCGCCGGGCCGCCGCGGCCGCGGGTCGCGGCGACGGCGGCGAGCACGACCAGCGGCACCATCGCGGCGATCAGGTTGCGCGTGATCAGGTAGTCGGCGCCGAGCAGCGCGAGCGTCACCGGCACGCCGAGGACGAACGCGGCGAGCGCGAGCAGATCACGCTCGGAGCGGCGCAGCCGCAGCGCCAGCGCGACCGCCAGCGCCGCGGCGAGGACCGTCAGCACGACGGCATGCGGAGTCGCGTAGCCGATCAGGAACTGCTTGGGCACGGCTGCGATCCGGCCGGCCAGCGCGGTCGAGTGGATGAAGCCGGCGCGGTTGCCGCCGGCCTGCGCGATCGCCAGCGGTAGGAGTGCGGCGGCGACCGCGACGACGAAACCCGCAGACCACGCGGCTGCTTTCGAATCGCGAGCATGACGCCAACCGAGCCAACCCAATTCCGGCACCACGATGAACACCGCGAAGTAGTGGGTCGCGAGCGCGAGCGCCGCTGCGATCGCCCAGCCGCGCCAGTCCCCGCGCAGCAGGCACCAGAGCGAAAGCGCGCAGAGCGCCACCAACAGCGCGTAGGCGCGGGCCTCCTGGCTGTACCAGATCAGCAGCGGGTTGAAGGCAGCGAGCGCAGCCGCCGCGAGCGCGGCCCGATTGCCTGCGAGGCGGCGCGCGATCAGCGCGAGCAGCACGATCGTCGCGCTGCCGAAGAGCGCCGAGAGCGAGCGCAGGCCCGCCTCGCCGGCGCCGAAGACGCGCACCCAGGCCCAGGCCGCCAGGTAGTAGAGCGGCGGCGTGGACTCCGAGTGGGGGATCGCGCTCAGCATTGAGCCGAGCGTCCGCGTCACAAGCTGGTGGGTCACCGCCTCGTCGAGCCAGAAGCTCTGCACACGCAGCGTCGCGAAGCGCAGCGCCGCACCCGCGACGCTCAGCGCCGCGAGTGCCCAGATCCATGCGTCCGCCCGTCGGCGCTCAGCCATCCGGGCCGTAGGTTCCCAGACCGCGTCGCGGCGCAGCGTCAGGCGAGCGGCGAGCGCGCGCCCAGCACTCGGGGAACGCGGACGCGCGGGGCCGGCGCCCGCATCTCGCGCGAGCTTTGCGATGCTTTCGGCAGCCGCCCCCAGCGGGGCGCGAGACCGCGAGGAGAGCACCGATGCTGCCCGGACTGATGCAGGACGACTTCCAGCTGACCCTGCAGTGCGTGCTGCGGCGGATGCGCAGCTTCCCGGACGCCGGCGAGATCGTCACGCTCACCGACGACGGCGTCACGCGCGCGAGCCACGGGCAGGCCGTCGCGCGGATCGACCGCCTCGCGCGCGCCCTCGGCACGCTCGGCGTGAAGCGCGGCGAGCGGGTCGGGACCTTCGGCTGGAACTCCCAGCGCCACTTCGAGTGCTACTTCGCGATCCCGTGCGTCGGGGCGGTGCTGCACACGATCAACCTGCGCCTGTTCCCCGAGCAGATCGCCTATGTGATCAACCACGCCGAGGACCGCATCGTCTTCATCGACGACACGCTGGCCGCGGCGCTCGCGCCGCTTGCACCGGCGCTCGAGCAGGTCGAGCACTTCGTCGTGATGGGCGACGGGCCGACCGGCGATCTGCCGCGCGTGCTGCGCTACGAGGAACTGCTCGCGGCGGCCGGGCCGGGCGAGGCCTCCTATCCGGAGCTCGACGAACGCGAGGCCGCCGCGCTCTGCTACAGCTCGGGCACGACCGGCAACCCGAAGGGCGTGCTCTACTCGCACCGATCGACGACGCTGCACTCGGCGGCGGTGCTCATGTCGGGGTCGCTGGGGGTCGGCGAGGGCGACCGGATCCTGCTCGTCGTGCCGATGTTCCACGTCAACGCCTGGGGGCTGCCCTACGCGGCGGCGCTCGGCGGCGCGAGCCTCGTCCTGCCGGGCCGACATCTCGCCGCCGAGCCGCTGGCGAAGCTGATCGAGGGCGAGCGCTGCACGACCATGGCGTGCGTGCCCACGATCTACGCCGACCTGCTGCGCTACGCCGATGCCGCGCAGCCCGACCTGAGCTCGTTGAAGTGCGCGATCTGTGGCGGCGCGGCGATGCCGCTGGCGCTCGCGCAGGCCTTCGAGGAGCGCCACGGCGTGGTGCTGTTGCACGCCTGGGGGATGACCGAGACCAGCCCGATGTGCACCGTCGCGCGCGCGCCGGCAGGACTGAGCACTGATCAGCAGTGGGCGGTCCGGGCGACGCAGGGGCGTCCCGTGCCGTTCGTCGAGCTGCGCCTGAGCGACGACGCGGGCGCCGAGGTCGCGTGGGATGGCAGCTCGACGGGGGAGATCGAGGTGCGGGGCCCGTGGATCGCCAGCGGCTACTTCAAGGAGGACGCGCCCGAGAAGTTCGACGATGGCTGGCTTCGCACGGGCGACATAGCGCACGTCGACCCGGCGGGCTGGGTGACGATCACCGATCGCTCCAAGGACGTGATCAAGTCTGGCGGCGAGTGGATCTCCTCGGTCGAGCTTGAGAACCAGCTGATGTCACACCCGGCGGTGCGCGAGGCGGCGGTGATCGCGACCCCAGACGAGCGCTGGAGCGAGCGGCCGCTGGCCTGCGTGGTCGTGCAGGAGGGGGCGAGCGTCAGCGCGCAGGAGCTCGTCGAGCACCTGCGCGGGCGGGTCGCCAGCTGGTGGCTGCCGGAGGAGTTCGCCTTCGTCGCCGAGGTCCCCAAGACGAGCGTCGGCAAGTTCGACAAGCGGCGCCTGCGCGCGGCGCTCGCGGACGGGCAGCTGGAGGGGCGGGTGCGGGTGAAGCAGTAGCTGCCCCGCCCGCCTGCCGGTCTCCGCCTCAGATGGTTGGCAGCTGGGTCAGCGAGAACGTGTTGGCGTCGGGGTCCTCGAACCACGCGACACGAGTGCCAGATCGCCGCGCCGTCCTGTTCGAGCCCGCCGTAGCGCCTGAACGAAACGCCCTCGCGCGCAGCCACTTGGCCGCGGCGGCGATGTCTTCCACGGCCCAGTCGAGCACGGTGTAGGGGGCGCGCGCGGCGAGCTCGACGCGCGTGACCCGCAGGATCGTGCCGCGCACCTCGTGGACGCAGGCGTAGGGACTCGACTCGATCAGCTTCAGGCCGAGCACGCCGCGGCAGAAGCGCTCGGAGGCCGCGCGGTCCTCGCTCCCGACGAACGCGACAACCGTGGCCTCGCCCAGCACGCCGGGAATGCTATTGCGCCGCGTCCGGCTTGGACGCGGCGATCTCGTCCCCGCCGATCAGTGCCCGCGGCCACAGTCCCTTGGCGCGCACGACGTTCAGCTGCACCGCGTAGAGCGTCGCCTCCGCGCCGATGTGCAGCCAGACGAGCGTGCCGAGCACGATCGCGAACAGGCCGTATGTGTTGCTTGCCTTGCTCACCTCGTGCTGCACGACGTAGCTGCCGGCGTATTGCAGGATCTGCCAGAGGATCGTTGCCAGGATCGCGCCGGGGAGGATCTCGCGGACCGTCGCTGGATAGGAGGTCAGCAGCACGAAGACGGCGACGAACAGGCCGAGGTCCAGCCCGAGCGACACGACCAGCGCCGCGAGCGTGGGGAGCACGCCACGGGCCGAGCCGGCGTCCACCCAGCCGTCGATCACCGTCGCGGCGATGTTGAACGCACCGAGGATCGCGATCAGCGCCAGCCCGCGCAGGCGCCAGCGCCACCACGAGTTGCGCGCCGCCGGCGGGATGTCCCACATGCGGTCCTGCGCGATCTGCGTCGCATGCGTCACGCCGAGTCCCGCGAGCAGCGCGGTAATCAGCCCGATCGCCAGCGGCAGCCCGCCGACGGTCAGCGAATGCAGGTGCTTCGTGATGTCGGTGCCGATCACGGGGAACGACGCCAGCGACGAGGTCTCGATCTGACGCTGCAGCGTCGTGTCGCCGTGCAACACGAGCCCGAGCACCGTCACCATCACGAGCAGCAGCGGGAACAGCGAGAAGAACGCGTAGTAGGCGATCAGCCCCGCGAGCTGGCCGCCGTTGTCCTCGCTGAACTTCTTGTAGACCGCGCACGGCAGGGCGGTCGCCGGGTGGCGCTGCTGCGCCCGGTCGATCGCCCGCAATTGCGCGCCGATCGAGCCGCGAAGGGTGGTTGTGGGGGACACCGCCGGGGAGGTTATTCCGCATCCGCGCGCGGCCGAGCGCCTAGACTCGCGCGGCACGGATTATGGAGAGCTACCTTCGCGCTGTCCCGGTCGGGGTCGGACCGTCGGAAGAGCCCCCGATGGGGCTCGCGAGTCGCGACCTGGGTGGGGATCCGGCCGAGGCGGTGGCGCGGATCGCGCTTGCGCGCCGCGGTCGCCTGCTTCGCGTTTACCGCCGCCGACTGCGCTGGGAGGATTTGGAAGACTGCTACAGCCAGGCGACGCTCGAGTTGGTCGCCCGCTCGCGGCGGGCGCCGTTCGTTTCGCCAGAGCACCTGTTGAATGCGCTCGAGCAGAAATTCCTGAGCCGAATCGAGGATAGGCGGCGGGCGATCGGCGGGCGCAGCGCGATCGAGACGGCGATCGCACGAGCGGTACCTGTCGACGCTCCGGAGCACGGCGCCGGCGAACTCGAGGATCGCGGCGCCGCGGTCGAGAACCGGGTGATCGCCCGAACCGAGCTGCGACGACTGCGCGAAGTGATCGCCGACTTGAGTCGCGACCAGCAGCTCGTGCTCGCGAGCCAGGTCTGCGTTGATATGGAGGTCGGCGAGTTCTGCGCTCGCTACGGCTGGTCCGTGGAGAAGTACCGCAAGGTCGCGCAGCGGGCGCGTGCAAAGCTCCGGGTGCTGGTTGAGGAGTACGAACGCGGTGAGCGTTGCAGGCGTCTGGAGCCCGATCTCCTGGCGATGTGCGCCGGTGTCGCGGAGCGCGAAAGTCTGGCGCGGGCACGCGGTCACGTGGCGAACTGCCCGTCGTGCGCACGGATGGTCGGCGACCTGGACCGCGCCGCACGCTCGGTGGCGGCGCTGCTGCCGCTCCCGGGTGCGATCGCGGTTGGCGGTGGCGTCGCCGTGAAGCTGGCCGGGGTCTGCGCGGTGCTACGCCGGACGGCGAGCGTCGTGCGGCACCCTCTGGCCGAGACCGGCGCCGGCGGCGGCGCCGGTCTGGCCGGCGGCTCGATGGCCGGTGTCGGCGCACTGAAGGTCGGGCTTGCCGCAGTCTGCGTCGCCGGCGCCGCCGGGAGTTACGCCGTCTGCGCACGACTCGGCGTGCTGCCCGGGGTGGGGCTCGTGCATCCGCCTCCGGCGCATATCGCGACCGGCCGGCGGCGAACGCCCGCACGGATCTCGCACCGGGCCGCCAGGGCCGCGGTCACGACCGCTCCCGCCAGTTCCAGCGTTGTGGCTTCGCCGGCCCCTGTGGTGCGCCACAAGCCACCCGTGCACCTGAGTGTAATCGCCCAAACGCGCCGCGAGTTCGGCGTCGCGCCGGCACACGCCGCGTCGAGCACGAGCGTCGGGCGCGGCGGTTCGACGGTGGGCACGGGCGGTGTCGGCGGAGCCGTGAGCAGCCCGCCCGCGACGCCGGCGCAGGTGAGCCAGACGAAGGCGGAGTTCGGCTTCGAGAAGTAGCGCCGGGCGTGCCGCTGGGACACCTCACCTGAGCGCGCCAGCTCTGTGCTGTGCTCTGCCCGTCTGATGGCTATAATTCTGGTCATGTCTGAGACTCTGCCGCTCGCCACTGTGAAGGCCCGCTTCTCCGAGATCGTCGACCGCGTGACACGCCAGCAAGACCGCGTGATCGTCACGCGGAATGGCCAACCGGTGGTCGTCCTCGTCAGCGCTGACGATCTCGAGAGCCTCGAGGAGACGCTCGCGGTCATGTCCGACCGCTCGCTCACGGCGCAGATCCGCGCCAGCCAAAAGGCAGCTGCAGCAGGCGAGGTTGGCAGCGAGCTCGACGCGCTACGCGCCGACCTCGAGCGACGGCGGGCGTCCCGTAGGTGACGGACCCCGAACCGACGTGGCGAGTCGTTGTGATGGCGCCTGCGCGACGCCAGTTCGACCGCCTGCCGATTTCGGTCGCGGCTGCGGTGCTGGAGACGCTCCAGGCGATCGCGGAGAATCCCAGGCGGCTCGGCAAGCGCCTCGCGCTCGAGCACGAGGGTCGTTGGTCGGCTCGTCGCGGCCCCTACCGGATCATCTACGAACTGCTCGAAGACGAACGAGTGGTGCGTGTCGTCGCGATCGGGCATCGCCGCGATATCTACCGGCCGCGATGAGGGGCGCCGGTTCGCAAGCGCAAGCACGCTCGGAGATCACTCGCGCGTCTGACACGATCGTGGGTGTCGGCGGCGGGAGCGATTGGAAGCCTGCCGGCCGCGATCAGGAGCTCACGCTCCAGTGCCGGCAGGGCGATCGCATCGAGCACTCCTCCGGATCGCGTCGCTCGAGCGCGCCGGATCCGTTGCCGCGGCGCGGTGGATGGCACGCGGTATTCAGTCGATACGAGCACTGAGCAGATGACGTCGGCGCGCTCGAGCGCAGCACGGCGCGCTCCGGCTCGCCGATCACCCGCCTGACCAAGCGCAGAGCGTGACCTCGGCGCTCGCCGCGGATCTCGTCGAGTTCGCTCGTCAGGGGCATGCGGGTCAGCGCCGAGCTCATGCGGCCGTGGGGCACCAACGGAGGCGTTCAAAGTCTCCGAGCGGAGCCGTCCGTCGAGCGCGGGACCCGTCCAATTTGACAGCAGCTCCTCGTCGCTCCAGACCCGCCGTGTCCCGCGGTGGAGCGCACGGTCGGAACAGATCGGCGAGGAGCCACCGTGGAAATCGTCGACCCCGCTGAGCAAACGCTTCCCCTCGTCCGCGCCGCCCGCTCGGCGCCGGACGCGCGCCGGCGCGGAGACCGCCCGCCGATAGGCGTCGCGCCCCGGGCGCCGCGCGGTGCGGTCCGCGCCGGCGCGCTCGCCAACCACTGGCCGCTGTGATGCGCCGACGACCGGTCGCCGTGTATCGGGTGATCGACGAGGAGGAGCTGCTCGGCGGCGCGGCGGTCGACGAACTTGACGACGCACGCGAGATCCCCCCGACGACAGGGTCGCTCGCGACCATCGCGCCGGCCCGCCAAAGCTCGTTGCGTGAGCGCTTCTCGGCCTGGTCGGCCTGGGGGTCGACGGCGCTCGGGGTCGCGGCGCTGGCGTGCGTCGCGCTGTTGCTGTTGCGCGGCTCCGCACACGTCCGTGTGCCGGCGCCACCGCGGAGGGTCGCGTCACATGCCCATGCGTCGACGGCGCCGGAGCACTCTGCGGCGGCCGCGGCACCGGTTCGACGCGCAGCGCCGCGACGACGTGCAGCACCGGTTCGACCGGCACGACAAGTCGTGGCACCGCGGTCGCGGCACACCGTGGTTGACATGGTGGTACATGGCTTGCCGCGCGGCTCGGCGCCTGCTACGCCGCCGACCCGCCGGCCGCAGAGCGAAGCCGTTGCGCCGGCACCACGCCGCGCGCCCGCCGCGCCCGCTCGGGAGTTCGGGTTCGAACGATGAGCGCACGAGCCACCCGAGCTCGCGTGACGCTCGAGCCGCGCCGTCTGTGGTCGCTTCGCATCTCCCTGGGTGCGACGCGCTGGGTGCTTTACGCCGTCGCGCTCGTCGGCGTGGTCGCGACGGCACGCAACGCCATCGCGCCGCCGCGCCAACGACTCGTCGTCGCCGTCGCCTCACACGTGTCCGACGCGGGCGCGGAATGGTTTGCACTGAGCTTCGCCCGCGCGTATCTCAGCTGGTCCGGGGATCCCTCGACCAGCCAGCGCGCGCTCAGTCCTTTCCTTGGCTCCGACGACGACCCCCACGGAGGCGTGACGCCTGCGCCGGGCGGCGTGGAACAGGTGCGTTGGCTCGCGATCGCGGGCGAGCGCGACGGCCCAGATGGCGAGCAGGATTACACGGTCGCGGGCGCGGTGGGTGAGCGCGAAGTCCGCTACCTCGCGGTTGCCGTGGCGCCCGGGCCAGGCGGACGAGAGGTTCTCGTGCGCTATCCGGCGCTCGTCGGGCCACCTACGCCGGAACCCGCCGGCGAGCTCGACGGCCCCGGTCTGCCGGCGGTCGCTAATCCAGCTGTCGTCGTCGTCCTCAACCGAGCCCTGCGCAACTACGTCGGCGCCTCCGAGGAGAACCTCGCGGCGGATCTTGCTCCGGGGGCGCTCGTCGATCCCGCCGCTCCCGGCCTCGCGCTGCGCAGCGTGCTTCGACTGGCAGTCGAACCGTCTGGCGCCGTGCTGGCCACAGTGCTGGCCGGGGACGTGGGAGGTGACGTCTTCACGCTCGCCTACGAGCTGTCGCTTCGTCTGCGCGGGGGGCGCTGGGAGATCACCCGAATCGAGTCATGACGAACCAGCGAGAGGAGTAGCACGATGAGGAGATTGATCGCGGGCGGGCTCGGACTGGCGTCCGGGCTGCTGGCGCCGGCCGTGGCGGCCGCGGCGAGCTCGCTTACCAACGGGAACGGCACCTCGCTCGAGAGCGCCGCGAGTCAGGCGAGCAACACGGGGCGCACGGTGGCGCTGAGCCTGATCGGGCTGGCGCTGGCCGTGGCCGCTGTCGTACTGGTCTTCAAGCGCGATTTCAAGGAAGCAGTCGGTGTGCTCGCGATCGGCATCATCGCGGTTCTGCTGGCGAGTCCGGCTGGGCTGAGCGTGTTGCAGAACACCGTGTCGCTGCTGTTCGGCTCGGGTTAGCCGGTGGCCCCCGCTGGGAGCTCCGAGCTCGAGGTCCGTTCGTTTCGATCGGTCTTCGCCCTCGAGCGGCGGATCTACCGAGTCGACACGCTGCGGCTGAACCCGGGCGGGATTCCGTTGCGGGGCATCGTTTATGCGTCGGTCCTTGTGGTCGCGGCGCTCGCTGCAGGCGCCATGCCGCCGACGGCCTGGCTGGATCCACTGATCCCCTGGTACGTGCGGGATCTCGCCATGCCGCTGGCTGCAGCCACGTTGCTCGGCGCGTTGCGGGTCGAGGGTCGCCCGTTTCACCTCGCCGCGCTTGCGCTGCTCGGACACGGGTTCGGGCGCCGGCGGCTGGCTGCGCTCTCTCCGCTGCCGCTGCGCGGGGAACGCTGGTGTCCACCGACGGTCCTCTGTATCCCGGACGGCTCGGACGCCCGCTTTCGTTCGCTGCGCTACCGGGGGCCCGGCGCCGTGTTGGTGCAACATCCGCACCTGCGGGCGGAATGGCCGGCGTTTCGGCGTGCCGACGTCACGCTGCACCCGCTCATGGGGGCGCGCGGACGCGCCACGGTGCTCGAGCTCGCAGCCGGAGCGGTTCTCGAGGTGCGCGCGCGGTGAGCTCCTGGCGGCGACCGCTCACATTCGTCTACGGCAACTGTCTCCAGGGCGCCTGCGGTCCCTGGGCGCTGTTCGCACTCGAGCCGTACAGCTACGCGACCCTCGCTCCGGCGCGCAAGCGCGAGCGCTTCGGACGGCTGCTCTCGGCGATCGAGTCGCTGGAGGCCGACATCCAGATCCTTCGAGTCGCGCGGGCGTGGAATCCGCGAGCTGAGTTCGCACGCCTGGCCGGCGAATACGCCGGGCCCCATGCACACGCTCATCAGTCTTACCTGGAGGCTCAGCTTGCGGCGTTGGACGAGGAACGCGGCGAGTGTCCCGCCGTCTATCTCGCCGTCAGCCTCGAGCGCCCGCAGCGCGATGTCGGCGCCTTCGTTTCCGAGATCGGCGAACGCTCGCCGCGCGAGCTGCTGAAGTCGGCCGGCCGGGCGCTCCGCCTTGGCGGAGCCGGTCAGCTCTCGGCCCGCGAGCTCGAGCGACTGCGAATGCGCGCCGACGAGGTGCACGCCCGGCTGGCCACCAACCTCGAGGCGCGCCCAGCGCGGACCGTTGAGGTGCAATGGCTCGTGCGGCGCGCCTTCTGTCGTGCGCTCGGCGAGCCGCAGCTCGACGGGCTCCACGAGCCGCAGGCGCTCGTCTTCGAACACAACGGCGCAGCGGTGCTCGCGCCGCTCGAGGCCGACGTGATGCGCTGGAGCGAGAGCTATGTGGAGCACCGGGGGCGGCTTCTGCGGATCGAGTCCGAGTTGGGGGTCAGCTGGCAGGCGCAGCTCGTCGCCGGCGCGCTGCCCGAGAGCGCCGTCTTTCCAAGCTCACGTCTCGAGCTGATGTTCGCTCCAGTCGAGTCGCTGCCGTTCGGGGTCGATCTCGCGCTCTGCGCTCGGTACCTCCCCAACGACCTGGCGATGCGCCTGGTGCGCCGCCGTGTCCAGGACGCCGACGAGATTGCTCGGGCCGAGGCCGGCGGCGACCAAGGTGTGTCCGACCGCGGCTACGACCGCACGCAGGAGGCACGGGACCTGCTCTCGTATCTGCAGTCGGCCAGCCATCCGCCGCTGCTGCGGGCGACGCTCACGATCGCTGTGTCCGCGCGCGGGCAGCAGGAACTCGAGGGGCGCGTCGAGGCGGTCCGCCGTGGCTTCGGCGAGGTGCATCTGCATCGCCCGCTCGGTGATCAACTGCGCCTCTTCATCGCGGCGCTGCCGGGGCAGCGCTGCTCGGTCGCTGGTTACGACGACGTGCTCACTCCAGAGCAGGTCGCGGCGATGATGCCGCTCGCTACACACGCGGTCGGGGCGCGCCGCGGATTTCACCTTGGCCACACGCTCAGCGGCACGCGCCAGCCCGTCCGCTTCAACCTGCGCGAGGGCTCCGACAACGATCGCAACGCGGCGATCCTCTCGATCGGAGCGCTCGGCTCTGGCAAGACGACGCTCGACCAGAAGCTGGCCTACGAGGCCTTCCTGCTCGGCGCGCGCGTGATCGATTGCGATCCGAAGGGCGATCACCGCATGCATGAGCTGCCCGAGGTGGCGCCGCACGTCGAGACGATCGCGCTGCGCGGCGAGCGAGCTTTGCGCGGAATGCTCGACCCGCTGCGTATCGCTCCTGAGCACATGCGACAGGACGCGACCGTCTCGTTCCTGTGCGACCTGCTGCCGGCGCGCTCGGAGGCGGCATGGGAAACCGCCGTCGCGGGCGCGGTCGATGCCGTGCGCCGCCGATCGAAGACGCCCACCTGCTTTGAGGTGATTCGCGCGCTCTCCGCTGGCGATGGCGTCGACCAACAGGTCGCGAAGGCACTCGCCGTGCACGCCGGCGCTGGTCTGACCCAGCTCGGCTTCGCGGATCCCGACGTGCGTCTACCCGAGGTCGGCACCCGTCAGGTCACCTACCTGCCGATCCGCGACCTGCCGGCGCCCCAGCCCGGCAGCGCGCGGGCCGAGTACTCGCCGCTCGAGCGCGTCGGAGAGCAGATCGTGCGGCTGATCGCGATGTTCGCGATGGCGCTGATGGCGGCCGAGCGCTCGCGACTGAAGGTCTTCTCGTTCGACGAGGGCTGGCGACTGCTCAGCGATCCGGTCGGACGGATGCTGCTCGCGTCGCTGCAACGGATGGGACGCAGCGAGCTCGCGGTGCCGATCATCTCGACGCAGCTGGTCAACGACACGCTGCTCGACGGCCGCGCGTCGCTGGAGAATCTGATCGGAGCGACCTTCGTCTTCGGCCTGCGCTCCGAGCGCGAGGCCGAACGTGCGCTCGAGCTGCTTGATCTCGATCCCGCAGATCGGCGACTGCGCGACCGTTTGCTCGAGTTCGACACCGGTCGCTGTCTGATGCGCGACCACCGCGGTCGTGTCGAAGCCGTGCAGGTCGAGATCCTCGTGCCGCGGTTGTTGGCCGCACTCTCGACGACCCCGCCGCGGCGGTGATCGGTTTGCGCTCCGTCGTCTCGCTGGGTCTCGCGTTGTTCGCGCTGCTGGTCATTCCCGCCACGGTGCTGGCGGATGTCGCGCCGAGCGCGGTTGATGCGAGTCCCCTGGCGGCGAACGGCTTCGCCAGCCCGTCCTGCACCTCAGCGGTACTGACCGCCCAGCTCTCCGATGCCGAGCGAACCAACTGCGCGGTCTCGGGGGTCGCCGTCGCGCCGGTGCCGCTCTCGAACTACGCGATCGACATCAACATCCCGTCAGGTCTCGACGCGAGCTTCAGCGACGACGTCTATACGGTGGTCCAGGATCTCTTCGTGACGCCCGTCTGGACGGCGGTCGTGTGGCTCATTCACGTCGTGCTGATCGCGCTCGAGTGGTGCTACGCGATCGACCTGCTGGCGCCGACGACGCTCTCGCATGTCAGCTCCGCGCTCGGCGACGCAAAGCGGGTCTTCACCGATCCCTGGCTGGGGCTTGCCCTGGCCGTCGCCGCCGTCGGCTTCGCGTGGCAGGGCCTGGTGCGCCGTCGCGTGCTCGACACGCTCGGCCACGTCGCGCTGCTCGCCGTGATGGTGTGCGCCGGGTTGTGGATCATCGCTGACCCCGTCGGCACGGTTGGTGTCGTCGGCGGCCTAGCCGACCGTGCCGCCTTGACGACGGTCGCAGCCAGCGCCACCGGGAACCCGAGCCAGCCGGTGGCGACCGTCGATGGTGCGTTCGGCGAGGTGTTCGATGCCGCGATCAGCGGACCGTGGTGCTATCTCGAATTCGGCGACGTCGACTGGTGCCGTCAGGCGACCGCACTCGATCCCGGCCTTCGTGCGACGGCGACACGTCTTGAGCGACAGCTTCGTGCCGAGGCTTCCTGCCACGGCCCCGCTCCCGGCCTCGTGCAGTGCGCCCCCGGGGGCAGCGCGCTGCAGAGCCAGCTCGCTGGCGCCGCCACCGCTCTCGGCGAGGCGCGGACCAACGGCGAGCTCTTTCTGGCGCTCCCACCCGAAGCGCTGGAGCGAACGGCGTTGCCCAGCCAGACATCGACGCCGACGCTCTACGGGACGCTCTGCCGGTCGAACGACCCCATGGCCTGCACCGCGCCCACCGCTCCGCAGGCTGAGTTTCGCACCGCCTCCGGCACATGGCCGCGCGTGGGCGGACTGCTGCTGATCGTGGCGGGAACGTTGGGCATGCTGCTGTTACTCGGCTTCATCGCGCTGCGGCTGCTGGGTGCCGCTCTCGCGACGCTGCTGTACCTGCTCCTCGCGCCGCTGGCGGTGCTGGCCCCAGCGCTCGGCGAAGCTGGGCGCGACGCCTTCCGGCTATGGCTAACGAGACTGATGGGCGCTGCGCTGGCGAAGCTCGTCTACTCGGTCGCGCTCGGCGTCGTTCTGCTGATCGTGACGCTGCTCAGTTCGCTTGATGCCCTCGGCTGGTGGACCCAATGGCTGCTGATCTCGGTCTTCTGGTGGATGGCGTTCGAGCAGCGACATCGACTGCTATCGCTCGTAATGCACGAGCGCGCAGAGCCGGCGCGCAGGGCGCCGCTCGCAACCCGCGTGTGGCTTGCCGCGCGCAGCGCCGGCGCCGGCGTGGGGGCCGTGCGGGCGTCGGGACGGCTCGCGGCCGGAGCCGGCGGACGTGCCGTCGAGACGTCTAAGCGCTGGCGGGAATTCCCGCAGGACGGTGCCGCGGCGGGTCCGGATCTCCTGCGCGGCCCGCGCGGCGGCGGCGCCTCGGGCGCAGCTGGCGTCGAGCACCGACGAACGCGGCGGGAAGGGCGGCTCGACGGCCGCAGCGAGCTGGCGCGGCAGGTCGAGCGGGTACGAGACGTGGCGGCGGAAGCGCGCGGGCGCACTTCTGTTGTGGCTCGCGAACGCCTCCCGGCCGCTCGCAACGAACTCGCGGTGCTGGAGCTGCGTCAGTCGCGGCTCGCCGCGGCGATCGGCACGGCGGAGGGGCGGGGCGATCGTCGGCGCGTCGTGTCGCTGCAGGTTCGCTCC
>CABDXV010000452.1_pt1 | contig 14945 bp, 12 predicted proteins | sample 3131821 | NCBI WGS metagenome assembly CABDXV01 (sample SAMEA5534336, study PRJEB31848) | metagenome | biome: tundra; feature: field; material: soil | place: USA | collected 2013-05 | depth 0.15 m | reverse complement strand
GGCACGCTCGCCGGGGTGGAGGTGGTGGTCGCCTCGCCCGAGGGCTACGAGCTCGAGCCGGGCACGGGCGCCACGCTGGTGCGTGACCCGGCCGAGGCGGCGCGCGGCGCGCACGCGCTCTACACGGACGTGTGGGTCTCGATGGGCGACGAGCAGAGCGCCGCCGCTCGTCGCAATGCGTTCGCGGACTACCGCGTCGACGACGCGCTGCTCGATCTCGCGCGCCCCGACGCGATCGCGCTGCACGACCTGCCGGCGCACGCCGGCGAGGAGATCAGCGCGGAGGTTCTCTACGGCCCGCGCCAGCGCATCTGGGATCAGGCGGAGAACCGCCGTCACGCCCAGAAGGCGCTGCTCGAGTGGTTGCTGTCGTGAGCCGGCCACTCAGTGCTCCGCGTCCCTCGGTCGGTGAAGAGCTGACACTGCGGGTCGACTCGCTGGCCTTCGGCGGCGCCGGCGTTGCGCGCGCGCCGGGCGGCTACGTCGTGTTCGTCGAGGGCGGCTTCCCCGGGGATCTCGTGCGCGCGCGGGTGCACCAGCGCAAGCGCAACTACGCCCAGGCTCGCGCGACCGAGCTGCTCGAGCCGGGACTTGACCAGGTCGCGGCGCTCGCCGAGCATCCGGGTGCGCCTTGGCAGGTGCTGCGCTACGAACGCCAGCTCGAGATCAAGCGCCAGCAGGTCGACGACGCGCTGCGGCGGATCGGCAAGCTCGACGGCTTCACGCTCGAGCCGATCGTCGCGGCGCAGGAGCAGTGGCGCTACCGCAACAAGCTCGAGTACTCCTTCGGGACCGGCGAGGACGGCAGCCTGCTGTGCGGCTTCCACGCACCCGGCTCGTGGGAGCGCATACAGCACATCGAGGACTGCCTACTGGCCTCCGAGCCCGCCAACCAGGCTCGCCGCCAGGTGCTCGAGTTCTGCCGCGCGCAGGGCCTTGTGGCATTCGACCGCCGCTCACACGAAGGCTTCTTGCGCAACCTCGTCGTGCGTGAAGGACGTCGGTCAGGGCAGCTGCTCGTGCGGCTGGTGACGAGCCGCGGCGAGCTCGATGCCGACGCGCTGGCGGCCGCCGTCGACTGCCGCGGGCTGCTCTGGACGCACACGGATGCGCGTGCCGAGACGACCGCCGGCGGTCAGAGCGAGTTGCTGGCGGGCGTCGCGACGATCGACGAGCGGATCGGCGAGCTGGAGCTGCGCATCTCAGCGGAGGCCTTCTTCCAGACCAACACCGAGATGGCCGAGCAGCTCTACGGGCTGATCATCGAGGCCGCAGCGCTGCGTGGCTGGGAGCGCGTGTACGACCTCTACAGCGGCATCGGATCGATCGCGCTGACGCTCGCGCCGCGGGCCGGCACGGTCCACGGCCTCGAGCTGATCGAGGAGGCGGTCGCCGACGCGATCGAGAACGCGCGCCACAACGAGATCACCAACGCCTCCTTCTACGCCGGCGATGTGCGGCTTGCGCTCGGCGAGCTGGTCGAGCGCGCCGGGCGCCCCGACGTGCTCGTCGTCGACCCGCCGCGCGCCGGGCTCTCGCAGAAGATCGTTCGGCGGGTGATCGAGGCGGCCCCGAAGCGCATCGTCTACGTCTCCTGCAACCCGACGACGCTCGCGCCCAACGCGGCCCAGCTCGTCGAGGCCGGCTGGCGGCTGGATCGCGTGACGCCGGTGGACATGTTCCCGCAGACCCCGCACATCGAGTGCGTGGCGGTGTTGACCAGGTGATCGCGGCGACGCTTGAAAACGGCCAGGTCGCGCCGCGCGAGCATCCGGACCCCAGGCCCGGCGCCGGCGAGGTGCTGGTGGCGGTGCGCGCCGCCGGGCTGAACGGCGCGGATCTGATGCAGCGCGCCGGCCGCTATCCGGCCCCGCCGGGGGCGCCGCAGGACATCCCGGGGATTGAGTTGGCCGGCGAGATTGCCGAGCTGGGCCCCGGTGCCGCGCGATTCGCGCTCGGCGATCGCGTGATGGGGATCGTTGGCGGCGGCGGGCAGGGCGAGCTGGCGGTGGTCCACGAGCGGATCCTGATGGCGGTGCCCGAGCGGCTCGACTGGCCGAGTGCCGGTGGCGTGCCGGAAACGTTCACCACGGCCCACGACGCGCTCTTCACGCGCGGCGGCCTGGCTGCCGGCGAGCGCCTGCTGGTCCACGGCGGCGCGGGCGGCGTCGGCACGGCGGCGATCGGACTCGCCGCCGCTGCCGGAGCGCGCGTTTACACGACCGTGCGCGACGCCGCGCTGCGCGAGCGCGTGGCCGCGCTCGGCGCCACCGCGATCGCGCCGGAGGGCTTCGCCGATCACGGACCGTTCGACCTGATCCTCGAACTGGTCGGCTCGCCGAACCTCGCCGAGAACCTCGACGCGCTCGCCTTCAGTGGACGGCTGGTGGTGATCGGCACCAGCGCCGGCTCGATCGCAGAGCTCGACCTGCGAGCGGTCATGTTCAAGCGCGCCACGATCACCGGCTCGACGCTGCGCAGCCGGCCGCTCGAGGAGAAGGCGCTGACCGCGCGGCGCCTGGAGCACAGCGTCCTGCCGCTGCTGGCGAGCGGCGCCGTCACGGTGCCGATCGCCGCGACCTTCCCGCTCTCGCAGGTCGCCGAGGCCTACGAGCGCTTCGCCGCCGGCGGCAAGCTCGGCAAGATCGTGCTGGTGATGGGCTAGCTGTAGTTCCTAGCCCCGGCCGCGTTCGCCGCGCGCGTCGGTTCACCCCGGCGGCGGCGCGCCCGCCGAGCTCAGCAGTCCTCAGGCCCGAGATCGCTCGACCGCTGCGCGTCAACAGCGGTCGCGTCAAGCATCGACGCGCTCCGATCCGCGCCGCGTCGGCCGCAGCGCGCTGCCGCGTGTCGACGCGCGGTTGGCCAGCTCCCATCCGCCCCGGGCCGCCCGTGCGGCAAGACCGCGAAGCGATCTGCGGTTGAACGCGATCAGTGAATAGGTCGGTTCGCGAACCATGCCCCAGCGCGGATGCCACGGATGCCACTCCAGGCAGTCGATCCGGTCGATCGCCGGATCCTCGCAGCATGCTTCGATCAGCTCGGCCATCAGCACGTTGCTCGGCGAGAGCTCGGCGAACGTCTCGTCGTAGGCGATCTTGGTCAGAAACAGCGTGCGCGCCGTCGTCACGGCGAGTTGGCCGGCGATCATTCGGCCGTCGAGGTTCAGTGAGCGCACCTGAGCTGTTGCGCAACTGCGCAGGTAGTCGCCATTGAGGCCCCGATCATGTGGCATGTCGGCGAGCGCGCCGGCTCGATGCGCCTTCCAACCCGAGGCCTCAAGCTCGACGAAGCGCTCATAGGCCGCGGCGATCTCCGCGCCCCTCGCGACGACGATTTCGGCGCCTCCGTTCGCATCGATCCTGCTGCGGGCCTTGCGGATCGAGTTGCGCATGTTCTTGGGCACGGCACTCCAGCGCTGCCCGAACGGCGGCCTCGTATCCAGGACCCCGGCGCCGCCGTGCGGCTCTGCTCGGACGAGCTCCTGCGCGCCGGCGAGCTCGAGCCAGGGCGAGCCGGCACGCAACTCGACCAGCCACATCACATCCCACGGACCACAGACGTCCAGCAGGTCGCGCAGCCGGTGTGCGCCGAAAGCCTCGCGGTCGAGCAGGCCCTCGGCCGCAAGGTGATGAGCCTCGCCGGCACGGATCCGCGAAAGGATCCTCAGCTTGACGCCGGCGGCGCGCCGCACCGAGCGGCGCAGGACCGCGACCGCCGCCGGGCGGCCATCCACGACCAACGCGCCCCATGCGACGTCGCCGTCGAGTCGCGCAGCCAGTAGCTCGATCCATTCCGGCGTCTGCGTGAAGTAGCGCGCATTCGGGCCGAGTTGCTGCCACGCCGAACGTACGCGCTCAAATCCGACGTCGGCCTCCACCGCGCCATGATAGATCCCGCCCGAGGGCGCTCAACCGCGGATCGAGGCGCTCATGCGTGCGTGCGCAGGCGAACCCCGCCGGCCGAGCCTCAGCTGCCATGTGGGGCGCTCGCCGGCGCCCCGCGCGCGAGCGGCCTAGTACGGCGGCAGCTCGGCGTACCAGTCCCCGAGCACGCGGAAGGAAGTCCAGAATGCCCGCTTGGCGCGCTCGTCATCGAGCGCCTGATCGATGTTCGGCACGTGCAGGACAGCGATCTGCGGTGTCAGCTGCTGGATCTCGCCGATCCGGGGCGCCAGCGGATGGGCGAGCGGCAGCATCAGCTCGTCGAGTGCGTAGAGCGCGTCCTCGCCCATCGCGACGATGATCTTGGGCGAGACGATCGCGATCTCCTCGGCGACGCGCGCCACGCAGGCCGGGTCGGCGAGCGAGGTGTCGGCGACCGGGCACTTGACGAACAGCGTGCCGTAGACCGCCAGGGGATCGATCTGCAGGCGGCGCAGCGACTTCATCAGCGCGCTACCGGAGCGGCCGTAGAAGGCGACGCCCTCCTCGATCTCGGCGGGCTTGGGCGCGTACTTGACCATCATGATGTCGGCCTGAGGATGGCCCGAGCCGAGCACCGGCATCAGCGAGCCGCGCGGGCACTGAGTGCACGACTGGATGTCGCGCGTCAGCAGGTTCAGCTCACGGATCGCGCGCTCCAGATACTTCTCGCGGATCTCGTCGTCGGTCGCAGGCATCGGCCGAATCAACTTCCCCAGCCCGGAAGGTTGTCCTTGGGCGTGCATCAGGACTTGCGCATCGCGCGTCGCACGCGCCGCGCCCGCCGAGCGCGCCGCGCGCCCTGAGGCGTCGCCTTGGTTTCGAGGAACTTCAGCGCCTGGACATACAGCAGGCTCGTCGACTTGGTGTGGATCTCGGCGTCGCGCAGCGACTCGAGAAACTCCTGCGGGCCGTCGAAGTCGCGCATCCGCACACGCACCGAGCCGAGGCCCGCGGCGACGTGGGCGTCGGAGCCGGCGGCGGCGATCAGGCGGTACTTCGCGGCGAAGCGCGCCGCCTCTTCGTTGAACGAGCCGATCGCGACACGCGGGTTGAAGATCTCGATCGCGTCGATCTCCTCGAGGATCGGCAGCAGGTGCTCGTAGCCGGGCACCGTGTGCATGCGGTCGAAGGGATGGGGCACATAGACCAGCCCGCCCTGGCGACGGATCTCGGCCACGGTCTGCTCGAGGCTCAGCCCGCGTGGGATCCGCTCGTTCAGGAAGAGCCCGATCACCTCGCCCTGCGTCGCGGTCTTGACCTCCTCGCCGACGATCACCTTGATCCCCTCGGCCTTGCCGAGCGCCTCCAGCGCGCCGGAGATCTCGTTGTGATCGGTGATCGCGATCGCGCCGAGGCCCTGTTCCTTCGCCGTCGCCAGCAGCACCTCGACCGGCGTCGCGCAGTCGGAGGAATGGTCGGTGTGCATGTGCAGGTCGATGTCGATCATCGAGCGCCGCCCGCCGCCGGATCGCTTCGCGTGCGGCTCGCGCCGACGCGCGGCGACCGTCTCATAGACCTCCTCGAGCTGGTCGACGACCCGCTGCGCGGTCAGCGAAACGCGGAAGTCCTCGGCGGCGCTGACCAGCCGCTCGCCGAGCCGGCGATCTCCGGCGAGACGCGCGAGCTGGGCGGCCAGCGTGTCGACATCGCCGGGCTCGAACAGCAGGCCGCGGTCGCCGTCGCCGAGCACCTCCTCGTAGACCTCCAGGCGCGAGGCGAGCGGCACGGCGCGGGCGCCGATCGCCTCCAGCGCGAGCCCCGGCGCGGGCAGCGCGCCGGCCGAGGCGAGCACGACGACGTCGGCGGCGGCGAGCACCTGCTCGCGGTCGCCCTCGCCTGCGTCGAGGAAGCGCACGCGCGCACGCAGGTCGGCCCGCAGGGCGACCTGGCTCGAGGAGACGCTCTGGCCGAGCACGGTCGCCTCCCAGTCGACGGATGTCCCCAGACGGCGCAGCGACCGCAGGAAGGCGCGCAGCGCGGCGCGCTCCTCCTGCGCGACGAAGGCGATGCGCAGCCGCTCGGGACGTTCGCCGCGCGGCGGGCTCGGTGTCGCCATCGGCCGGATGACGCGGTACTCGGCGGGGAAGTGGGACTCCATCACGGCGGCGGTCGCGGCGTAGCTCGCAACCCGCGCGTCGAGACGGCCGAAGAACAGCTCGACGAAGCGCCGCGCAACCTGCGTCGAAAGCAGCCGCTCGGTCGGCTCGTGGAAGCTGCCGATGTTCAGCGCGCGCGAGTGACGCAGCGCCGCACTGGCCGTACTCGGCGCGAACGGCTCGTGGACGTGAACGAAGTCGAGCGGCAGCACCGAGAGCAGCTCCTCCACGGTGCGCGCGACATCGACCGGCAGGCCGGGGCCGCGCCTGGTCGGGGATAGCACCTCGCCGGCGAAGAACAGCCCCGGGGCACCCTCGTCGCCGAGCAACGTCGATGGATCCTCGCGCGCGCCGCGCAGCGCCCGTCGCGAGGCGGCCGCGCTGCGGGCGGACTGCGACGGCGCGACGATCAGCACACGGTGTCCGCGGGCGGCAAGCTCGGCTGCCACGCGCTCGATATAGACCCCCAGCTCCGTGCGGGCCTCCCACGGGTGTGGCGAGACCTGGGCGATCGCGAACGGCACGCCCGCCAGCATACGGATCGCCGGCGTCCGCTTTGGCGGGGTGCGCCCCGCCGCGGATCAAGCGCGGCGCTACTTCTTGGTGCTCGAGCGTGCCTTCCCGGCGTTGGCCGAACGTGCCTTGGCGGCGACCGTCTTGGCCGCGGTGCGTGCCGCGTAGCGCTCGATGAAGCGCTCCGTGTCAGCCCGGGCGATGTCGTCGGGTCGCTGCTTGTGCGGCGACTTCATCAGGTAGGAGCTCGGGCCGTCGAGCTGGCCGCTCACGCCGTGGTTGAGCGCGAGCTTGCAGCAGCGGACCGCGTCGATCACGATGCCCGCCGAGTTGGGGGAGTCCCAGACCTCGAGCTTGAGCTCCAGGTTGAGCGGCACGTCGCCGAACGCCTGGCCCTCGAGGCGGATGTGCGCCCACTTGCGGTCGGTCAGCCATGGCACGTAGTCCGAGGGCCCGACGTGGACGTTGTCGGCCTCCATCACGTGGCCCACGATCGAGGTCACGGCGTTGGTCTTGGAGATCTTCTTGGACTCGAGCCGCTCGCGTTCGAGCATGTTGTAGAAGTCCATGTTGCCGCCGACGTTGAGCTGCGAGGTGCGCTCGAGCTCGACGCCGCGGTCGTGGAACAGCCGGGCGAGCGCGCGGTGCACGATCGTCGCGCCGACCTGCGACTTGATGTCGTCGCCGAGCACCGGCAGTCCGGCCTTCTTGAACCGCCTGTTCCAGTAGTCCTCGCGGGCGATGAAGACCGGGATGCAGTTGACGAAGCCGCAGCCGGCCTCGAGGATCTGCTCCACGTACCACTTGGTCGCCTGCTCAGAGCCAACCGGCAGGTAGGAGACGACGACATCGGTGTGGGTGTCGCGCAGGATGCCGACGATGTCCGCGGTCTCACCGGGGGCCTTCGTGATCTTCTGCGAGAGGTACTTGCCGAGGCCGTCATGCGTCATCCCGCGATGCACCGGGATGCCGAGGTGCTCGGGCACCTCCGCGAACTTGATCGTGTTGTTCTGACCCGACCAGATCGCCTGGCCGAGATCCTTGCCGACTTTCTCGACGTCGATGTCGAAGGCCGCGGTGAACTCGATGTCGCGAACGTGGTAGCCGCCGAGCTCGACGTGCATCAGGCCCGGGACGGACTGCGCCGGGTCGGCGTCACGGTAATAGTGGATCCCCTGCACGAAGGCGGAGGCGCAGTTGCCGACGCCGATGATCGCGACGCGCACCTTCTCCTGCTGACGCCCTGCGCTGCCGTTCGCGTGGGCCGCATGACCGTTGGTGGTGCTCACGTTTGTCTATCCCTTCTCGAATGTCTAAAGACGGTTACCCGTCGCAGCGCGCGCGGTTACGCTCCGCGCAGCTCGCCGTGGACGTGCACGATGCGCTGCAAAACGGTGAATGTGCTCAGCACCGCAAGGACGTAGACCGCGGCTGCGAGCAGCTCGAAGTGGCCGATCGAGGCGCCGCGGGCGAAGACGAGGCCGATCGAGAGGATCACCACGCGCACCGCACGCGTGGCGATGCCGACCTTGCACTCGACGCCGAGCGCCTCGGCGCGCGCGCGGGTGTAGGAGACCATCAGCGACGCGAGCACCGCCACGACGACGGCGGCGACGGCGAGCTGGTTGTGCTGGCGGGCGAAGCTGATCGCGACCGCGGTCAGCACGATCCCCTCCTCGCAGCGGTCGAGCGTCGAGTCCAGGAAGGCCCCGAACGAGGTGCCCTTGCCTGACATGCGCGAGTAGCGCCCGTCGAGTGTGTCCATGATCGAGCCGACGATGAACGCCACGCCGCCGAGGAAGTACAGCTGTCGCCAGACCAGCACGGCGGCGAGCAGGTTGAGCGCGAGGCCGGTCAGCGAGATCGCGTTCGGCGTCAGGCGCGAGTCGATCAGGCGGTTGCGCATCATCGCGCGGCCCTCGGTGGAGGTTAGCGGCGCGATCACCCGGCGCTGGGGTTTGGATGGGCGCTCGGTGGCGGGGGGAGAGCTCACGTCGCCGGGACGGGCGCGTGCTGCGGAGCCCCGGCGGGGGCGTGAGCCGGGGTGCGGAAGGTCCAGGCGTGTGGTCGAAGCGTCGCGAGCCGCCGCGCGGCGACGAACGAGACTCCCGCGACGGCCAGCCCAAGCACGGCGTCGATCAGGAAGTGGTTGGCGGTGATCACCGTCAGGAAGGTGATGAACAGCGGCCACAGCGCCCAGAAGACCTTCGCAACGCGGTTGCGTACGAGACGCGTAAACGTCCAGCCCAGCATCACGGCACAGGCGACGTGCATCGAGGGGACCGCCGCATAGGGGTTGAAGAAGACGTTGAAGATCGTGCTGTTGCCGGACACGTGCGTGACCTGGTTGATGCTGTCGATGAAGCCCCACTCCGGCAGGAAGCGCGGCGGCGCGGTGGGGAACAGGCCGTAGCCGAGCAGGCCGATCGCCATGCCGACGAACAGCATGTTGCGCACGAAGTAGTAGCTGCGGTTGTGGGCGATGTAGAGGTAGAGCAGCAGCGCAATCAGGATCGTCGTCTGCGCGTTGATGTAGACGTAGGCCGCGACCACGACCAGCAGGTGGCTGCTGGTCGCCCAGCTCTGGACCTGAGGCTCGACGAAGATGTGCAGCGAGCGCTCGAGCGAGATCAGCTCGCGGGCGTGCGTGAAAGCGACCGCCCCGTTGCTGACGACGAGGCCCTCGACGAGGCGATAAAGCAGGTACGCGAGCCCGAACAGGCCGCACTGACGAAGCAGGTCAGCCGGTCCGTTCGGCAGGACGCGTCCCCGCATGAAAGCGAGGCGAGCCGTCATCCGCGTCTGATCGTATCGACCTGCTCAGCTTCGCGCGAGGAAATTCGCGACGATCTCGAGCACGTCCGGGCGGTCGAGCCAGGGCCAGTGTCCGGCGTCGGCGAGCAGCGCCGGTTCGCACTCCCCGCCGAGCGCCTGGGCGTACTGCGCGGCGGCGCGCGCAGGGATGTAGGGGTCGCGCTCGCCCCACACGATCAGCGCCGGCGCGTCGAGCTCGTGCAGCCGTGAGCCGGCGGCCGCGAGGGTCCCCGGCTTGACGCTGCGGTAGAGCCTCAGGACCGCGCGCTGGGTAGCGAAGTCGAGCGTCGCGTACATCTCGCGCAGCTCGCGCTCGGGGATCGGCGTGGCGTTGGCGTAGCGCAGCGCGCGCCGCATGAGTCGCGGTGTGAGGCTGCCCATCAGCAGCTCACCGAGCACCGGTGTGCGCCAGATGCGGGCGGTCCGGTGCCACTCATAGCCGCCGAACAGCGGCAGGGCGTTGATCAGCACGAGCCGCTCGACACGCTCCGGAGCCCGCTGGGCCAGCGCGAGCGCGGCGGCTCCCCAGTCGTGGACGACGAGGTTGACGCGGTCGAGCTCGCACCAGTCCAGGAAGCGCTCCAGGAAGCCGTCGTAGCCGGCGATCGAGAAGGGGAAGGTGCTCGCCTTGATCGACTCGCCGAATCCGGGGAGGTCGAGCGCCACGCCGCCGCTGCGCTCGAGGAAGGGCTGCCACATCAGCGAGCTGTTCGGCACGCCGTGGATGTAGACGGTCGGCGTGCCATCCGCAGGCGCCGAGCGCCAGCCGACAGGCTCGCCGCCGATCTCGTCGATGTGCTGCTCGACCTCGGCCATCCGCAGGCGCGAGGATAGCGGCGTGAGCGATCCCATCCACACGGCGGCGTGAGCGATCCGCTCTACACGCGCCCGGCTCGCGCGCGGGTGCGTCGCGTGCGTGACCGTCTGCGCGAGATCTACGGCGTGCCGACGGCGCCGCCCCACGGCCGCCCGCTCGACGAGCTGATCCTCACCGTGCTCTCGCAGAGCACCAACGACCGCAACCGCGATGTCGCGTTCCTGGCCCTGCGCGAGCGCTTCGCCGGCGCGCAGGCCGGATCGGTCAGCTGGCAGGCTGTCCGCGACGCGCCGCGCGCGCAGGTCGAGCAGGCGATCCGCCCGGGCGGCATCTCGAAGGTCAAGTCGGCCCGGATCCAGGAGATCCTGCGGGCGATCGGCGAGCCGCTGAGCCTTGATTGGATGCGCTCGGCGCCGGTGGCGGAGAGCCGCGAGGCGTTGTGCGCGCTGCCGGGCGTGGGGCGCAAGACCGCGGCCTGCGTGCTGCTCTTCAGCTTCGCTCTGCGCGAGTTCCCGGTGGACACGCACGTCGCGCGGGTCGGCACTCGACTCGGCCTGCTGCGTCGCGGCGCGCCGTTCGTCGAGCTGCACGACACGATGCTCGCGCTGGCGCGGCCGGGTGAGGAGTTGGAGCTGCACCTCAACCTGCTGCGTCATGGGCGGCGGACCTGTTACGCGCGCGCTCCGGCGTGCGGCGCCTGCGAGCTCGTGGCGCTCTGCCCTCGGGTCGGCGTCGCCTGACGCGAGCGACCGAGCGCGTGTGGAGGCTTCAGCGATCGCCGCGCTGGAGCGCGAACACGCCCTGGCGGCGGTGGCGGGACGGGCGCCGTTGGCCGTGTTCGCGGCGTTTGGAGCGGGCCGTCGTGGAGCGTCTGCGGGTCGACTTGGCGCACCGTGGCGGGGCGCATGGGGGCTCCGACAGTTCTCACTTGCATTGACTGCATACGTATGCTTGGATACGTTTGTTGTCATCGGCACCGGGCGTAATGGGCAGGTCTGGGAGCAAAACGACCAGCCAGAGCAGGGCATCCGGAAGCCGATGGCAGGGATCAGAGGGATCCAAAACCCGTTTAGAGGAGGAGTACATGACACAACGGTTCAGGCAGCATCGCGTGCGCGGCACGAGAATTGCTGCGGCGATTGCCCTCGCGGGCACGATGGCTGTGGCGAGCGGGCTCGCCGGCACGGGTACCGCTGGCGCGGCATCCGCTGGCACGGCAGCAGTGGCGCCCCTAGCAGCCAGCGTGCATCCGCCCGGATTCGATAACACGAAGGAGATCGGCCTGCGGAACGCGCTCATCGCGGCGCTCAAGGGCAAGAGCCTGAGCAAGGTGGACACCTGGATGGTCGTCAACATCCTGGCTGCCTACTGGGTGGCCGGCAAGCAGGGCGATGCGCGGGCGGCGAAGGAGCTCGGAATCGCCGCGCACTACGAGGGCCCGTCGCAGGGCCAGCTCGCGACGCAGGTGTCGGAGTTCGAGACGCTTGCCTCGACGGGCGCGACCGGTTACTTCACCTCGGTGATCGACCCGGTCTCGGAGGGCGCCATCATCAACAAGGCGGTCGCCAAGGGTATCGACGTCGTCGCCATCGACTCGCCGGTCCCACCGGCCGACGCGAAGACGTTCACGTTCATCGGCACGCCTAACGTCACTGCCGGCGTGGCGGCCGGCGAAGCGATGAAGAAGGCGCTCCCCAACGGCGGCGACGTCGCGATCCTCGTCGGATCGCTCACGGCGACCAACGTCATCCAGCGCACGCAGGGCTTCATGCAGGCGATCAAGGGAAGTAAGATCAAGGTGATCGCGACAGACAACGACAACGGTGTCGCCGCCACCGCGGCGAGCAACGCGGACACCGTGATCGCCGCGAACCCGAACCTCAAGGGGATCTACGGCGAGTACTCCTACGACGGGCCGGCAGCGGCGGTCGCAGTGAAGGCCAAGGGAGACATCGGCAAGATCGCTGTCGTCGCCGACGACAACGAGCCGGGGACGATCACGGGGCTGCAGAATGGCTCGGTCGTCGCCTCGGTCCTCCAGCAGCCGTTCATGCAGGGCTACCTGGGCGCCTACGTCACCACGGCGATGAAGGTGCTTGGCAGCGCGAAGGTGGCAGCGATCATGAAGCCGTTCGAGACGGCCGGCGTGATCAGCACCGGAGTGGGGACGCTGACGAAGGCGAACCTGGCGTCCGATCTCGCCTACAACAAGACAATTGGCGCCGGTTAGTCCGTCGTCGACTGGTAGCACCGCGGACACCGGTGGGGACCTCGTCCTCACCGGTGTCCGCAAGCTGTACGGGCCGGCGGTCGTGCTCGACGTGGACCACCTGGTGCTGCGGAGAGGCGAGGTCGTGGGCCTGGTCGGCGAGAACGGTGCGGGCAAGTCGACGATGATGGGCGTCGTCGCCGGCTCGGTGGTGCCGGAGGCCGGCACGGTCTCGATCGCGGGCAGGCTGCTCGGCCACGGCGGCACCCTGCACGCGCAGGAGCTTGGTGTGGCGATGGTCTCGCAGGAGTTCCCGCTCGTCGGTCAGCTGAGCGTCGCCGAGAACCTCCTGCTCGGCCGGCGTGCGAGCGAGCAGCGCTTCGTCGTCGACCGCGGCGCAATGGATGGGGTGGCCAAGGAGATGCTCGCCACCGTCGGTCTCGACATCCAGACGCGTCGACGCGTCGACGCTCTCTCTGTCGCCCAACGCCAGATGATCGAGATCGCCAAGGCGCTTGGCCGCAGTCCGCTCGTCCTGATCCTCGACGAACCGACCTCCGCGCTCGGCCCGGCAGAATCCGAGCGTGTGCTCGAACTCGCTCGCCGGCATGCGAGCGGCGGGGGGATCGTGATCTTCGTCGGCCACCGGCTGCGCGAGGTGCGTGCCGTCGCCGACCGAGTGGTCGTGCTCCGCAACGGCCTGCTGGTCTCCGACCTCACGCCGGCCGAGGCGACGGAACAGCGTATCGTGCGCGACATGGTCGGCCGGGATCTCCTGCCTGAGGGCGAGATCACCGCGCCCGCGGCTGGGACGACACTCGCATTCGAGGCGCGGGCGCTCGAAGCGGAGGGACTCGGACCGCTGGACTTGACGCTGCGCCCCGGCGAGGTTGTCGGAGTCGCCGGGCTGATGGGATCGGGGCGCAGCCGTCTGCTGCACGTCGTCATGGGCGCCCGTGCGAGCACGCACGGCGAGATGCGAGTCGCCGGGGCGCGCTACCACCCGCGGAGTCCCGTCGACGGTGCCGCCGCCGGCATCGGCCTGGTCCCCGAGGACCGTAAATCCCAGTCGTTGCTCGTGGACGCCCCGATCCGCTGGAATCTCACGCTCGCGGTCCTGCGGCGGATCTCCTGGAAGCGGCTAGTCCTCTCGCCGCGGAGAGATCGGCGAGAGGCGGCCGCGATCGTGCGGCTCGCCCGCGTGCGTTGCCAGACGCCGGAGCAGCCGGCGCGTTCGCTGTCGGGCGGAAACCAGCAGCGGATGGTGTTCGGCCGGTGGATGGCGGCGCGCCCGCGCCTGCTCCTGCTCGACGAGCCAACCAGGGGCGTCGACGTCGGCGCGAAGGCGGAGATCTACAAACTGATCGAAGAGGCACGAAAGGAAGGCATGGCCATTCTCGTCGCGTCGTCAGAGCTCGAGGAGCTCGCGGGCATCTGCCACCGGATCGTGGTGCTGCGCCGCGGTCGCATCGCCGACGAACTCGAGCGCTCGGAGTTCTCGAAGGAGCGCATCGTCTCCGCGGCGGCGATCGACCGGGTGGAGGCGTGATGGCGGACGGCTCTCCAGTGGCGCTCGGGCAAGCGGACGGCGAGGGCCCGGGAAACCGCAGCGGTTTTCGCTTCGCGGCCCGCCTCGCCGATTCGCCGGAGATCGGCATCATCGTCGCCGTGATCGCGGCGTTCGGGATCTTCACCGCGATCAACCCTCTCTTCGGGAGCATCTCCGAGCTGCAGAACCTCGGCGTCGACCTCGCGGGGTTCGGCATCCTCGCGATCGGGGAGAGCTTCACGATCATCACCGGGGGCATCGACCTTTCGGTCGGCTCGCTCTCCGCCCTGTGCGTGGTGGTGGCCGCCTGGCTGAACGTCACCCAGCACGTCCCGGTGTTGTTCGCCTTCGTGCTCACGATCCTGCTCGGCGCGGCGGTGGGCCTCCACCACGCCTTCTGGATAACCCGTCTCGGGGTGCCGCCGTTCATCATCACGCTGGTCACGTTCATCTTCGCCGCAGGCGCCGACGAAGCGATCGCTCAAAGCCCGATCCCGATCTCCTCGCCGACCTTCCTCGCGGTCGCGACATCAACGGTCGGCGGCGTCCCGATCGCGGTGGTGATGCTGATCGTGATCGCCGTGCTCGCCTGGTTCTTCCTCGAGCGCACCTATCTCGGCCGTCAGGTCTATGCGGTCGGCGGCAACCGGGAGGCGGCCCGCCTGGCCGGCATCCCGACCGATCGGCGGATCGTCTTGGCATACGTCGTCAGCGGCAGTTGCTGCGGCGCCGTCGGCATCATCGTCGCCTCGCATCTGACGTCCGGCACGGCCGACAGCGTGACCGGCTATGAGCTGATCGCGATCGCCTCAGCGGTGATCGGCGGGGTGAGCCTGATCGGCGGCCAGGGGCGGATCATCGGCGTGGTCGCCGGCGCCGCGCTGCTCGTCGTGCTCGAGCAAGGCCTCGTGGCGGTCAACGTCAATGCCTACTACCAGTCGATGGTCGTCGGCTTCGTGCTGTTCGTCGCCGTCGTCGCGGACCGCCTCCGGGTCCGGCACCGCGAACGCACCGGGGGGCGCGG